>MDSZ01080502.1_pt1 | contig 12479 bp, 12 predicted proteins | sample 811201 | NCBI WGS metagenome assembly MDSZ01 (sample SAMN05326647, study PRJNA326480) | marine metagenome | isolation source: seawater | place: Indian Ocean: North | collected 2010
GAAACCCAGAGAGATCCCCAGCCAGTGTCAATGATGACGACGAATGTTTTGCAAAACAGTTCAATGATTGTCCCATGGTTTATGGTGGTCCACCACCACTTTTATAGGATCATATTGTTGAATGGTTTTGATCGGATAGATCTGATTTGAGGTATATAAGTATTTTGTCAAATTGGAAATGTCAAGTCATTGGAATGATTTTAGTTTGATGGACAAGGGACCTTCAAGGAAGCGTCAACGTGTGGAGGAATCGTCGGGTGGTTCTTCGAGTGGTTCAACGTTTTCGTTGAGTTCGTTGCCAACGATTGAGCGTGTAACGGAGGAGAGTATGCCAGAGTTGTTGGATGATTCGAATGAATCGTCGACTTTGGAACTGTCGTTGGCAGAGACACGTTTTTTTAATCAACACAATTCCGATTATTGGGAACGTAACAATTTGAATCATTTGCATCCGTATGATTTTCCGTATGTCCGTCAACAGATTCAAGCACCGATTACCAAGACGTTATCACCGGAAGATGTTCGACACAAGAATGAATCACGAGCAGTGATTGAGGTGGTGACACGTGCATACGAAGAAGATTTCCTTCGGGAGCCCATTGACAATGAACGTCCTTGTACGATGAATGATCAATGCCAAGGTTTGTTTTTACCTCATATCAAAGATCAAGCTTTTGTTTGTCGTGAGTTTTTATTGCCTTCGGAGCAGGAAGAGTTTAAACGAACGGGCAAGTATTCATCCGAGGGTCGTTTGTGTTTGATGTGCAAACGTGCAGAGATCGCTCGAGCGTTTTTTAACATTCGTGCAGACGGTATGGGTATCAAAGATCATGTGATTTTACAAGATTATCGCAATATTGTCGGTAAGGAAGGTGAATATTGTTTGGAAGATTGCATCGTGTCGGGTCCCAACACCTTTCAAGGACTCCTTGACCCGATTGTATTGCATATCAAGACTGCCTATCGTCTACGAGTAAAGAACGGAGTACGTCATTATGAACAGTGGCGTATGAAGTACCCAAACGAGAAGGAGCATTTTTTTCGGGAGCCGCTCGAGATAAAGTCGTGAATCTCGGGCGGATATGTCCTTATATTTATCACGACAATGTGAAACGTAACGATACACCCCAAAACGTCTTGGCGACCCATTACCAGTCGACAGAATACGAATGGATGTTTATTGGTTCCTTTGAAGACAAGGTTCATATTCACCCGGTTTGTCGTTATACCGAGTATTGGAAATGCAACAACGACGATCCGATCTCCAAGACGCTTCAGGATATTATCAATGGTTGTGTATATTTGATGGAACATACGGAAGAAGAACGTGTCTTGTATCATTTGTATTTGTTTTACGATATGCATGTACCGATGATGTGTGCGATTGACGATGGTTTGGTACCTTTGACCGCCTTGCAAAAGTTTCCACCGTCTTTGGATCAAATCATTCATGAAGGTTCTTTACCAGATATTATTCATTTGATACCGATGTGTTCGTTTTGGAACGAGAATAAGACCAAGATGAAACCGATTGTGCATTTGTTGTGCAAGAGTTTACCTCAACGGTGTCAGATACGTAATTTGCGCGAGATCATTGCCAATTATTGTCAGAGTGACGACACGGTGTATGTGTTTTTATTGCAATCGTTGATTTGTTCGTTGTTGGGTAATTATCAGCATGCGAAGAGGCGTCCAAACTGGCGAGCTCGTTATGATTTGATTCGTCGGTTTATTTACAAGCCTCCAAACCGCAATCAGATGCAAGAATGGATTTTTACGTATTATCAAAATTTGTTGTTTTATGTGATCAAAGAGTTTTTGGCGTTTGGTATGCGTTTGATTACACCGTTGTACGAAGAGATCAAGAAGACGTACAAGTGGGAGATATTTGAGAGTTATGTATCGGAAGCGATGGACAAGGTTCGTATGACGGTGGAGCGAAATACGAGTCGTGGTCATGGGATCAACAAGTGGTTTGAGGATATCGAGAGTATTCTTGTGGATGTCAACAAGCATCAATTGGGTAATTTGTATCGTCCACAACGTCAGAGTTTTACTCAAATTGTGTTGCAACATTGTGAACGTATTGATGAGCAACGATCGATTGTCGAGATTCGAAAAGAGTTTCCGTTGGAGTACAAGCATATTATGTTGAAAATGGCAAAGCGTTTGAAACGGTGTATGGATGTTCCTATTCATTGGTTGCAGTATTTCGGTGTCTGTCAAAAGACGATTGACGCGTTTGTGAATATGCAACGTCATTACCATCAAAACACCTTTCGTACGGAATTAAAAAAGCGTTTGATATCCTTGACCCGTTATGAATTCGAGGCGATTCGAGATTTGTTTGAAACCATGTTGCAGACGCATCACGAGATTCGAATCTTTCCTTTGCCAAAGCATTTGTATGTCAAACAGGTCAAGGCACTTCGACGCCGGTATGGAATTCGTAACGGTGTTTCGTTGCCGGAACACGTGGGCAAGGTGTATATTTGTACCTCGTGCAATACCTTTAAAGGGTTTGTGGTCAAAAAGGGTTCGGATGCGAATCTGTTTGCCAATGGTCATCACAAGGTGTTGATTGACGACGAGACGTTAAAGTGTTATTGTGGTCGTCGTTCGGAAAAGACGGATTCAAAGAAACGTAAAAACGTCATGATGAAAGAGTTTGTGGATATGCCAGTGCAAAGCAATCGGATGAAGAAAAAGGAGTGGAAGACGAAACGTAAACAAAAGATCAATGAGATATGTGCAGAGACAGAATGTATTGAATTTGATATGACAGGATCATTGTTTCAATTTTATAATAATTTATATTTGTTTTGTCCGATGTGTGCCAATCCAACCGTGTACAATCCAGAGTGTATGAATGAACATGGGATTACATGTGGTCAATGCATGGAAAACGGTGTCTTTTACATGCATATCATTTGTTCGGTATGTCAATTGTATCGTGGTAAGAATACATGGGAGACGGTTGATATTGATTTTGGCGATAAAGGTACGAAAACATTGCCCATTTGCAAACAATGTTACAAGCCGTGGATTCGCCAGCAGCAAACGCCCATACCCGTCGATATATTCAAAAACAAATTATTGCAACCTAAAAAAAAAGTATTTAAATCATAATCTTTTTTTATATATAATTATGTCTTTTGTATCGTATGAACCGATTCATGAATCTCCTACGGGTGTGTCGATGATGTACGAAGAGTATTTGGCGTTGGTATTGGGTGTGTTGGTGTTTATGTTTGGGTTGTTAAAATTGTATTCGTAGAGAGCGTCCTTTGGCTCTTGCATTGAGTTTGGGTATGACTTTGCGTATATCGTTTTCTTCCCAGCCGGCTTTTAATACCTTTTGCCGGTCGTAGAATCCTGCATTCATCCATTGGGTTTGTGTGGGTTGAAAGTACAATTTGATATCGTTGAGGCTCCATTGAAACTGTTTGAGATTGTTGACATCGGCATTCATGTTTAAGAGTGTTTCAAAGTTGAATCCCATGTGTGTGAGTTGATGTGGAGTAAATTGTAGTGTGGCTAAATCTTGTATGCCAATGTTGGTTTGTAGTAGATCGGTGTGTTTGATGTTTAGATCTTGCATTTGGTTCCATGTGAATGCTTTGAGATGTTTGGGTTGTATGTTCATACATACCATGTGGGACCATGCAAAGCCAAAATCGATGAGTGCTTGAATTTTGTAGGTGGATTGCATGGTGGACCAGGTGATGGATTCTCGAACGGCGTCATCGGGTGTAAAACCCTGTGATTTAATATCTTGCAGCGAGGTTTGTGCATGAACATAATCGACGAAATGTGTTTTGACAGGTGTGATGGGTGTCACCAACGACGAGACACGATTGAACCACGTGTTTTGCGTTTTTGGTGTCAATTGACGTTGACGAATCTTGTTGAGTGTATTGGCATGGATCGACAAGGAACGATCGTTTCCAAGATCAGGATTGTTGTTGTGTTCGCATTTTGTACAATGTGTTTTAAACTGTTGAATGCGTTTGATACCACATGACAAATGCATACGATGGGAACAATCAAAATGAATATAAGAACTGGTTAAAAGAGGTTTAGAACATACGATACACGTATCCGACATGGTATTTTAATAAACAAAATGTTATCTATTTATATTAAATATTTTTAGATTTATTATTTGCGTCCTTTCTTTGCGGAACTTTTTGAAAATTTCGCTTTCGATGGTTGTACACTCGCTTCACTGTTTTGGTATTTGGATCCTGAATCAGCCAACTTCACGTCATCTTTCATATATACCGTTGCTTTGTGCAATATAACATCGACGGTACGACCCTTGGGTGCATAAGACAATGCAGTACCCATGATACGGTTCATACGTATATTTTCTTTGGCATTCTTTTTGACATCTTCAGCTGTGTTTTCGTTGCTGTTGATATCGTCGATTGCCTTGTCCAATGGCATGGGTACAAATTGTACTTTGGATCTTGGAACACCTTCTTGGTACTCGGAGTTTTTTTCTGGAATCATCGCCACGAGCAAATCACCAGGTTTGATCGTATGAGGACCGTTGTTGTAAATGGTATTCAACCCACCAAAATTAGCGACAAAACCCTGTTCGTACACCTCGCGTTCGGGTGCAAAACCGGTGACAGCGACCCCAACGTATTCAAGACCGTTGAACTCTTCATCGTTTAAACCGTTGGCATGGGAGAAGCAATGCAGATTACCATTCGAATAATACGGGGAATCTTTGTGACGCATCAGGATCTCGCCTTCCACCACGTGAAAGATTTCATCGCCGCCTGCGACAGGGAATCTGGTTTTGTCGGAAGCACCGTATTTGTTTTTTTGATATTGACGAATGTCATACATCACATTTGAATCAAAGGAAGTAGGTCTTGCATAAGGTTTTACACGTCTTCGTTTAGCCATTATTTATAAAAAATAGAAGCTCTATATATAGGTTGTATTTTTTAATATAGGATTTTTTTAAACTCTCATAAAAATTTCGATCGGGTGGTTGTTCATCAACTGGCGATAGGAATCAAAACGGTGGTGAGCATCCAAGACCGTCTTTTGATTTGGACAATGTGGACGATTGTTCATTGACACAATACCTACAGGCACCATCTCGGAGGTATTGTCTGTTGCTTGTGTTCTACAAACCACTTTATAATGATATTTACCAGCTTGGACCGAACCACCATCACGGTATCCCAATGGGTCAGACAATACTTCATTTTCTGGTGTTTTATGCAATTCCATACACAAATACACGACGGTTCCTTTCTTCAACTGTTTGGATCCTTGCTTGCACCACATGTTGCAACACCGAGAACGACCACGGACATTGATCAAGATCATATCGTCCATGCCACGACCCGTTTCCATCTTGTTTTCCATGATGCCTACAAATTTATATTTCGCCAACTCTGCTTTGGCTGCTTCTTCTGTACCGGCGGCGTTTTTCTTCAAGATGTGGTTTAGGAGTTGCAAGTTTGCAAAATCATAGACGCCTCGGGACATGTTGAAATCCATGGCATCGTCCACACGCACAAACATCAAATCCCCCTGTTTGAAAAACTTTTCGTATTCACGCGAATATTTACGAATCAGATACGGATGTGCCGCCGTCGAATTCACCATAGGCTCCTTGACCCGATTATGCAACGACGGGTTTTGCAATGTCTGAACCGTTGGGATTCCTTGGGGACCACGTTTGACACCTATCGACGTAGGAAGAGAAAAGGCAGAGACAGATCCATTGGTTGGGACTGGGTTACGAAGTTCATTTAAAGATGCCATCAAAATTTATGTTAAACAACAAAGCTTTTATAGGGCATTTATGTAAATGTCTGTGGTTGTATCGTTTTGGTTTGACCATCCCCCAACTTGGACAATGGTCCCTGATAATACTTGATCAAATCCAATTTATGTTTGGACAATGAAATCCATTGTCGTACACCATTATTATTGATTTTGGTATATCCCGACACGTTGTTACGTTCCATGATGGATGATTTACGTACTTTTTTTTGTATGGAATCGACAAAGAGGATTTCTTTGGCAATCATGCGTTTGACGTTGAGATGATGTTTTTGAAAATGATCTCGACACATTTCCGAGGTCACGGTGGGGCAATCGACTCCCTGTTTTTTCAAAGGTTCCTCGACGTGTTTACGAAACAATTCACTCTGAATCTTGTAAATCTCCTCGTCCGATATCTTGCCCACCAAAAACTCATCCAACTCCTTCATCTGCTGAATGACCTTGTGACCCGCACCTGTACCACCATCGCCATGCGTACACAAAGCACACTCACAACCATCCCCATGACCACCATCCGAATCCGAATCGTCCTCCGACAAACAACACGGAACAAACTGACCATCGTCGTCATTACGCACCACCGCATTTGTCGGCTGAACCTGCATCACTGGCATCTGTTGCATCATCATTGATTTACAACACAACAAACACATTTAAATACCAGAAACAGACAAACCAGAAGGGTCCCGCTTAAACGATTCATGCCATGCAAACGCCGTCGAGGACGAACACGCCGTTGAATCACCCGTATAATAACATGCATGCTCCTGACCAGGATACATCTCCTCAAACAGTTGACGATAATAAAAGGCTTCATGCGTATCCGGTGTCTGGTACGGAAACATGATATGACGTTTGTCAAAATCCTCACAACGAATCCCTTTCAAAGCTTGGATCCACGTGGAGCCGACGGCATCCGAAAACTGAGCCTTGCGACGGTTGAGGACACTCGAGGGCAAGAGAGCCGAAACCGCTTGACGTAGATGATATTTTTCGGGTCGATGACGGCTTGGGATTTTCTCAGCGGGTGCCATATCAAACAACGCAAAACGAACCAAATCCTTGTCCAGAAAAGGAACACGACACTCGACCGAATATGCCATCGTCGATTTATTCGCACGTAAACAATCATACCAACACAACGATTTGACTTTACGTATACACTCGTCAAACATCTCTTTATCACCTGGACAATAATAATTGTACAAATACCCCGCGAAAATCTCATCGGAACCCTCACCACTCAACACAAAACGAATACCATAATTACGCATCACACGTGACAACAACATCATCGGCACCGACGCACGAATCGTTGTCACGTCATACGTCTCCACCACACGCACACAATCCTTGACCGCATCCATCATATCCTGCAACGACACCGTCACCGAATGATGACGCGTCCCAATATACGATGCCACCTCACGTGCAATCTTCAAATCCGGTGAACCCTTCAAACCAATACAAAACGAATGCGTCACCGGATAATCCGGACGCTCCGTTGCTGCCAAACGTGACGCAATCGCTGCCACCGCCGAAGAATCCAAACCACCACTCAACATCACTGCCCACGGTGTATCCCCCTGCAACCGCTTGCGTACCGATGCAGTCAAAAGCTCCAAAATACGTTGAGATAAATCATTCACCACTTGCCTCGACACACGATCATAATAATAAAAACAATTCAACTGCTCCACATAATTCTGACACACCCATTTGTTACCCGCAGGAAACATCATCGCACCAGGTGGCAAATTCTTCAACTCGGACGAAAAATACGTCTGACCACCATAATGACACAAATACAACGGAATCACCCCAAACGCGTCACGAGCTACCACCACCCTTCCAGTATCCTTATGGTACGCAACATACGCAAACACGCCATCGATCTTTTCCGGAGATTCGGGATCAAAGCCATAGGCATCGGATAGATCTGGTGCTGCATCGCTGTTGTATACTTCGCCGTTGATGACGATGATCCATCCGTCTTTTTGGATGGGTTGGGCACCGTTTTGGGGTGCCACGAGTGGTAGACGCACATGACCCATCCATATATCGTCATTGGACCATACGCCACTCTCGTAGGGTCCACGATGATTTAACTCGTGCAATTCACTCGAATAATCGGTGGTGGGACGCAAAACACAATAGATACCACACATGCTTTGTGCAAACCAAAAAGCCCTTTATACCTCACAGGGTGATATCAATATGATTCAACCGTGATTGAAATATAATCTCGGCAATGCATGATTTCCTCAAACGATCGATATTCTCCAACATGGTCACGCGCGCGTTCAACGATTCTTCAAGTGTCTTTGGCGTTTTTATCGCACGTACACCCAACTTTTGTTTAAAAACATGTAATTTGGCAATGGTTGTTGCAGAAAAACAAGGGTGATTGACAAACAATTGTTGCAATACAATCGATTTGTCGTTCATCAACGGTTTTGGATCCGTAAAGGTTTCGGTACTATGTCGACAATCAATAATGGTACATTCGTCGTTGGATACAAACTCACGACCGTCTTTGGTAAACAAGGAACCGTTGCAGAAATGTGCATCCGACACGGACAACTTGACCGATTTCAACATTTCAAACTCGTCTCTCCATATATCGCCTTGATACATACAAGTCGGTGACGATCCAAGAAACATATAATACGAACCAAACAACCATTTTAATTTCGTGATCATTGGCATCGTACGATGAAACCATTTGTATATATAAAACGATTTGCGATTGAATGGTATACGATCTTGAAAAAAATAATATTGTGCATGTTGCAAGACGATGGTAAGATCTCGACAACCGTGTTGGTACAACATGCGACAGGTATCCAAACACGTTTTCATGTTCCCAAACATGGCATATGACGTTGATTTATCGGGCATGGGAAGCGTCCATGGTGTCACACAAGGTGACCCGTATTGCAACACTTGGTTGTAACGTGCATCCACAATATAACGATACTCGTCAAGATCAAGTTCCTCTGTGTGTATTTCGGTGTTGGGTTGAAACGTAAACTGTTTGTGTGTCTTGAAATGGTCCAATGCACGTTCAAAGTGGTCGAGGATTCCTTGACGTGTGTGGGACCGTAATGGAATCGATTCGATACCATAACGTTCTGGGGGAACATGCAAGGTTGCGTAAGGATAGGTAGAACGCCAATGACCCCCAACACCATCACGACGATCCACCAACAATACACTCTTGTCTGTGTATCGTAATATAACATCGACAAAACACATGCCTGATGCACCGGCACCAATCACTAAATAATCATACATATTATAACATATACATAGATACCTTTATATTAAAATTTTAATTCACCTATAGCATCCAGCAACTTTATACGTTGTCGTTTGTTGGTGGAATATCCATTTGCATGACTTGCACGACGTCGCAACTTTTTCAATTCATTGTTTATTTTTTTTCGTTCCTTTTCCAATTTTTTTATTTTTTCTAATGTTTCGTTGAGTTCGGTTTGGTCGGAAGGCGTGATGTGTTTATGCAATTGATCGTTTACACTTTCGTGTGCATCCGTCAAGTCGATAACATCGCCTTTTTCTTCTGCTTTCTTCAATTGCTCCGCCAATTGTTCATCGACCGTCTTGGTACCCTCATGCACCACCTCCTCCTCAACCGTCGAGGATCCCGACAACTCGCTCGCACGCTTGGCGCCTTTGGATCGCATTAAATCAATGATTTGTTGGCGATTTGGACTGTTATTTTTATGGGCGTAGTCCAGGGGAGTGAATGCCCATTCATCTTTTTTATTGATACTGTCAAGGGTCATGTGATCCATTAGCATTTTTACCACTTTGACACTCTTTTGGTTCCAACATGCTGCATAATGCAATGCATTTTCGGATCGCACATCGACAACATTCGCATCCGCCTTTGTCACTTGAAGCAAATATTCAACCACGTCAACACGTTCATACCACGATGCTGCCATCAACGGGGTTATATCCACACCTTTGCTATTTTTACCGACTTGATTCACATCCATCCCAGCGTTTACAAACGTTTTCACATCGTCCAAGTTACCTTTTTCACACGCTACCACCAATGGGGTTCCATTTGGAAATTCTTGATTGTATTTTTCTACCAACTCGGTAGTTTTCGATCTTACCTCGTCAATTGCATTGATAACATCTTTACATGCATTTTCAACGTCCCATGCATGACTATATCCGTCATGATCATGTGTGAGATCATCTATTTTATTTTCAATTTCATTTTCGGAAGCATCATCGTCAACTTCAATATAATCGCGCGCGTCAGATCTTATGGAACGTTGACTATCGACGGCATGAACCATGGTTTTCTTTAACGATTCCTGTATAGTAGAAAGCAAATCGTCGTTTTGTTCATGCAAGGTACGAATCACGTATGAATCTTCCTTTAACAAAAAATCCTTCATTGCATCAACGTTTTCACTGACACTCGTATTATCATTTCCAAAAAAATATTCGTAATCAAAATCTTTGAGTTCGTCGATCATTGTTTCAAGTACAGAATCATGATCGTCGCTTCGGTGCATCAACGCGTCCATGCACGCTTGACGACAATCTACTTCAAAAACCAAGTTAAAAATATCTTTATTGAAATCATTGATTGCATAATCGAATATGGTTTCGTTGTCACCGCTTCGAAGTTCCATGACCCGTTTTGGATCAACCTTGCCGTTTTTGATGTACTCGACCACATTCACACCATGCTTCATCATTGCAAACAATATATATTTGTCTTCATCCTCTCTGTATTCTTTCAATAACACGGGCGGATAATGATCTACTGATTGTTTCAACGCATCTTTGTTGTGATACAATTCATTTTTTTCTAAAAATGCTTGTTGCAAACGTCGAAATATATCATCGGAAGGGGAAGAAGCAACACGCCTATTGCGGAGTGGGCGTGGTTTTAGTCGTCGTTGTCGTATCATCTTGTATATATATTTATAAAACTATTTATAGGGTAAAAACGTTTTAAACATTTTATCGTACATGTATAATCCTTGTCCGTAGTTGAATTTACGTTTGCTGTGGTGTATGGCATGTTCACCTGGTTGTCGGTGTGCTTTGCAGGTGTTGTAGACGACAAAGAGTATCCAACACACTTGAACGATCTTGGAGGCTGGAAAGATGTACATGGGCAACACGATCGAACCGACATTACCAAAGACAAATTCGATGGGGTGTGCATCCAGTGAAGAACTTGCAAAACTGGGATTGTTTTCATGATGTTGTTTGTGAATCCAATACAAGTTTTTGGTGTGCAAGAGACGATGTGTCAATGAAAACATCCACTCGGATAGGAATATCCAACCGGTCAAGGATCCCAAACACTGCCAAGAGATCCCTACATCTGGTGTTGGATTGCACAGAAAGGTCAAGAAATACATCATGATCATATTGATCAACGAACGTTTAAAGGCGATATGCTGCTGGGGATGTTCAACATCTTTGTCAAAATGCCAAACACCGACAAGGTACGAAACCACTCCTAGAGACCATAACACACGCAGATTCATCTTGAACACATCCAATGCATGTATATACTGTGTTTACGCGTGAAACCGTTTGGAAGATGCGAATTTTTCGTCTTGTGCTTTTCGTTTTTTGAGTTGTTTGTGCAACGTTTTTAATTCGTTTTGGATGGTTTGTCGCCTGGATTGTAGTTTTGCCATTCGTTGCAATGTATCCAGCATTTCATCGTTTTGACATTGTTCTTGTGTTTTTAAAAAGATTTGTTCTTGGATATCTTCTTGGGTTATGGGTGTTTCTCTGGCACTGACTGCACCTTTTTCTCGCAGTATGCGTATGATTTGATCTCGAAGGCGTCCTTTGTTTTCATTCATGCAATAATCCAAGGGGGTATTGGACGAGGTTGTCAATTGATTGATACTGTCCAAGTTCATTTTTTCGATCAAAAGTTCAACGATTGTGGTGTTTTTTGTATTGTGTCCAACCGCATAGTGCAACGCGTTATGACCCTCATCGGTGGTTACGGACACATCCACTTTCCATTCTTCCAGTAAATATCGAACAATCTGTTCGTGTTCTGAACGGGCAGCTGCCATCAACGGTGTAGATTGCCAACCACTCTTGTTGGTACCAACCACATTAGATTCGTTCATATTAATAGAAAAAGCCAATTGTCTAACATGATGAATACGACCAAGTTCACACGCACAAACAAGAGGTGTTCCATTTGGATATTCTTTTTTATATTGTTTGAACAAATTGACCATACTGGTTTCAATCCTACCTAATCCACGTTTATACTGCGTTTTCGAGTATATAAACCCCTTGGATCCCTCTAAAACCATGGTTCATACCGTTCTAGCCGTATTCAAATTCAAAAGTCAAGAAACAAAGGATCAATTCAGCGAGATTTTGAAATCCCCTGATGGTTTGGCAAAGACTCGAGTGTTTCCTGGGTGTGTGTCGATTGAGTGTTACGAGGACAAGAGTGACCCGTTGAAGGTGACGATATGGCAGAAATGGGATTCGGAAAACGATCATACGCATTATGTGGCGATGCGTAAAGAGTCGGGCATGTTTGACAAACTGGCAGAGTTCTTGGAAGAGGGATACGATATCATGCAACATATTGTGAAATTAAAAAACATTAGTGTTTAAAA
>MDSZ01201501.1_pt1 | contig 12478 bp, 13 predicted proteins | sample 811201 | NCBI WGS metagenome assembly MDSZ01 (sample SAMN05326647, study PRJNA326480) | marine metagenome | isolation source: seawater | place: Indian Ocean: North | collected 2010
TAATCTAGGTAATTTATGTTTTTTGGGCGCCATCATTTCTCGACTGCCAATCATTGCGATTGGAATAACAACCGAGTTTGGGTATGATGCAGCAAGCCTAGCAATTCCGGTTTTTCCTGGTAACAAAAATGGCTTTTCAGTTCTTCTAGAACGTGTACCTTCTGGAAATATTCCCAATGCATTATTTGAAGATAAAACATCAGCAGCGGCAGATAATGCTTGATCACCGCCTGCTTCTCGATGGGTTTCGATTTGTCCAGTCATTTTCATGAACTGTCGAAGCCAAAAATTCTTGAAATGTCCATCTTTTGCTAAATAATTGACTTTTCTTCTTGATGTGGCAATAACAAGAACAGGGTCAACATGTGATAGATGATTTGCAGCAAGAATTGTAGGACCTGAACTTGGAATATAATTTAGACCAGTACATTTAATGCGCATTAAGCCCCTTATCAGAGGTGAGAATATAAACCGAATAAAGGAGTATCCGGGGGTACGTGGAACATAGCCTTTGAAGGGCTTGATATACCAATGTTCTCGCAAATCTTCCCATGCTGCTTGCAACTGGTTTAGATTCGACATAATACATTCTGTGAATCTATATGTTTTGATGATTGCCTAATTTTCATTGATTAAATGATGATTTACTAAGTTGTGACAACTAGTGGAATACCAAGTTTGAAATTATAATTGCAAAAGCGAATGTCATGAGCGAGTGTAAACCATTAGGTAGAATTCGCTTAGGTTGCCTTTTGACAATTTTTTTATTATGCTCGTTAATCTACTCCCCGAAAGTAATTGCTGAATCTAAATGGGAAGAAGATGGTTGGCTAAAAACGTCTTTAGCTCAAGAGAGATTGAATAATGGTGATGAATTTGGATGCTATGGAATGCAAGGATTATCTTGGCAATCAGATCCCGGCGCAGTGGCTTTAGAGTGTAGAGGTTACATCGAGGACCGTTTGATTGCGAACAAGTGGGGTGAAAATCCAATTTCAACCTTTACTCCTAATGGCCTTACTCAAACTCAGCATGAGCAAATTTCGAAACAAGGATTCATGATTCATGGAGATAATACTGGAACTCAAACTACTGCATGGCATTCTGCAAGTGATAAACCATTGGACATGTGGGATTGGTATAATCTAGGCAGAAGAGGTGGAAGTTTAGAACAAATTATTGGTTCTAAAGACCAAGTAGAGTCGGCAGTTAATGAGGGTGGATTGGTAAATCTATACTGGATAGGAAGGGTCGATGATGCTACAATTAGGCATGACAAGGATATTGAAGAATATATTAGTGAAGATGCTGATGCATGGTTAACTACATGGGGGCAAGTTTGGTCTTATTGGGCGACAACTCGATGTTACCAAATCGACCATAGTATTTCTATGAACGATGGGAATTATGTTCTATCCTTTGAGTCACTAGTAACTGAAGAGTGTACGAATCTAATACCTGAGAGATGGAATATTCCTGTTACATGGATTATTAATATAAATTATTCAGACGTGATATCAGTTTTTTCTGAATCAGAAATCTTAGAAGATATTACAGAAGATCGGCATACGAAAGAAGGTTATACTCATGTAGAGGGTCAATATTTACACTTGAGCGTAATAAATGGAAATAGAGTTGAAATTACTATGAACCAAAGTGAATATGATATCCTTGGAATTTCAGAATTTTGGAATAATCATAGTGCAGCAATCACTATTGCTGCTCACGAAACTACTGACTTATTCAAGTGGTCGAAAAGATTTGTCGACCAAGAGGATTTGGTATTTACTTGGTTAGTTCAACCTAGGCCTGTTGATGGAGATTCCGATTGGATTCCATACGTGGCATTTTCAGTTGGTATTGGAGTCATAATTACCATGTTGTTAGTTCTAAAGAGAGAAGGATTAGGGCCTCTTGCAAAGAAGAATGGTTAGAAAATTTCGAATACATCTAAAACTCATTTTTTGATGAATTATAAGCGAAGCCTTCATGTTTGATTGGTTCACCCACGATTTGAGGCTATATCATGGCGGGGGGGGGAATGAAGATTGACCCTTGGAGTAGTAATCAATCAACCGATTACTCTAGAATCATAGACCAGTTTGGTTTGTCTTCGATGGATTTAATCAAAATGAATAATCCTTCAAAACTTCACAGAAGAGGGATTGTATTTGCACATAGAGATCTAGATGTAGTTCTAGACGCAAAAAACAGCGGAGAAAAATTCGGAGTACTAACAGGTTTGATGCCGAGCGGAAAGATGCATTTAGGCCACTCAATGGTTATTGAGCAGGTAAGATGGTTTCAAAGTCAAGGTGGGGATGTAACCATTGCTGTGGCTGATTTAGAAAGTCAAGCAACAAGAGGAGTTTCATTGGAAAAGGGAAGAGAGATTGCTTTGAATGAATACATTTCAAATTATGCAGCATTAGGGTTGGACCCCGATAAAACAAATGTCTATTTCCAGTCTTCCAGGCCAATCGTACAAAGACTTGGTTTTCAACTTGGAAAAAGGACTAATTTGAATGAATTTGAATCAATTTATGGCTTTACAGGAGAAACCAATTTGGCTCATTTACAGGCTCCAATGGTGCAAGTAGGTGATATCTTACACCCGCAGACTGAGGACTACGGTGGTTTAAGGCCAATAGTAGTTCCAGTCGGTGTTGATCAAGACCCTCACCTAAGGCTGACTAGAGGATTAGCATCTAAAACCAACTGGTTCAATGTCAATGATGGTAAAAAGTCCGGTGTTGTAATTGGTTTATCTATTCAAGAAGATAATGCTGAGATTCTAGGTCAGCAACCTAATGGCAGAGTAGATAAACAGAAGTTAAATTCCATTTTTGATGGAATAGTGTCACGATTGGAAGATATTGGTTACTCAGATATAATCTCTAATCCGAAAAATGGAACTGTAAATGTCCCTAGTGCTACATCAAAGGATAAAACTCAGATTAAAATGAAATTACTAGATTACGAAAGACAACTTGGAGGAATGGGTCTATTAGCACCTTCATCGACATATCACCATTTTGCAGTTGGTCTAACTGGTGATAAGATGAGTAGTAGTAAGCCTAAAACTACTATCTTTCTAGACGACGATTTAGAATCAATCACCAAGAAAATAAAGCGAGCATATTCTGGAGGCCAATCAACAATCGAAGAACACAGAAGATTGGGTGGAAATCCAGATATCGATGTTGCCTATCAGTATATGATGTACTTTTTTGAGGATGATGATGATTATCTTCAATCGATTAATTCAGAATACAGAGCCGGTAAATTACTGGCTGGTGAGATGAAGCAATTATGTATTGAAAGAGCGAAAGGTTGGCTTGAAGAACTGAATGAGAAGAGAAATCAAACTGAACATTTAGTGAAAGACTTCCTTTCACCTGATTCGCTTTAATCATCTTTTTGAAATACTGCTGGTTCTGGGCCAACTGGCAATTCGGAAAGCTCTTTTTCAGTTAAGTCTCTTTCTGTGGCAGTTTCATCAATTATCATCGAATGGCCGTGTGGGTCCAAAAGAACAAGTGTTAGACTGTCTGAATTTTCCTTTCCTAAATTTTCTATTCTATTTTTCATAGAATTTAGTCTTGAAATATCTTCATCGTGATCCTCAGAATCATTTTGAAGGTCTTGTAAAACCATTTTGATAATTTCCAAGAATCGGTTAAGTACACCTTCAACGTTGGAAACATAACCAGTTGAACTACTTCCAGGAGAAACTTGTAAATCTAACTCTTCAATTTTTACTGTACAAGATGAAGAACGCACAACTCTTGATTTCAGGTTTTCTTCATTCTTGATGACTAAAGACCAACCTCCTGCTTTTTTTCCTTCTGCTGGAATGAAGTCAGTCTGTCTCCAACCACAACTATGGCACATAACTGTGACCTGAGTGTGTTCTCCAAAATATGGGATTTCACTAACATGAGCGATCATATTGACATCGCCGGTTTTGAAACAAACTGGACAAGGAATGTCTACTTTTTGCTCTTCAATCATATTCTTCGCCTGCCAAGTTCTTCTGCACTTGCGGCAAATGCTTCCATTTCAACACCTCTAACGCCACGACAACCCGGGGGTAGTAGCATCAGTCTTGTGTCGGTAATCTGAATAATTTGACCTCCAAGATCTCCTTCAATGAATGTATGTAACTGATTAACTGCTGAAGAAAATTCCACTTCTCTTTTAATCAAACGATTCATTTCTACAATACTAGCATGACCTTCTGCTAACCAATCAAGAAGTGTAGAACAGCCTGTGATGTCATTCAGTACAGCCCTGTGAACTACCATGCCTGAGTTGCTATCTTTGATAGGTGGATTTGGATACATTTTTTCTAAATCATGGTAAACAAGTCCAGTTGGAGCAGCAGACTTTTGTTCAATTTGTTGCATGCTTGGCATTTCAAAAGTTTTCAATCCTTCAGTGTCGTCATCAATGGATACTTGTTTCTCCTTTCGCATAATTTTATCCGCTTTGGCTAAATTATCCAAGTCCGGCATTGATGGGACATTATTTGTTGAGAATGAATCTAGAGAGGATTGTGCATCGTCTTTTTCTGCAACTTTCTTCCTCCTCATGTACAATCCTAAATGTAATGGTTGAAGAATGCTAGCCTCGAAAATTTGTGAAAGGGAGTATTTTTGATATATTATTCAGAGTTCCAATTAGTGAACTTGAAATAGAATCGAGGTTAGGGCTTATCGCACCAATGTTCAATAGGTGTCGATTACAGCGAGTTGATATGATGAATGCAGATGCTAATGTTTTGAAGACCGGGACAAGTACAGTAGGTATTACCTTCAAGGGTGGAGTCGTTGTTGGTGCAGACCACAGAGCGACAATGGGTCATTTCATTGCTAACAAGAGCGTACAAAAGTTATTCAAAATCGGTGATAATCTCGCCCTCACAACAGCAGGTTTAGTTGGACATGCTCAATCTCTATCTCGAACTTTAACTGCTGAAGTTGCTCTTTTTGAACTTAGAAGGCAGCAACCAATGACGGTTAAAGGAGCTGCCACCCTTACAGCTAACATTCTTTCTGGTCGCCCGCATTGGGTACAATTGCTTATTGTAGGTGTTGATTCCGATGGAGGTCACGTTTACTCAATTGACTCAGCCGGTGGTTCAATTCCTGATGTTTACTGTGCTACAGGTTCAGGTTCTCCATACATGTATGGTGTATTAGAAGACGGGTTTAAAGAAAATATGTCTGAGACCGAAGCATTGAAACTTGCAGCCCGCGCCCTTCATGCATCGGGGCAGCGTGATGCCGCATCCGGTAATGGAATGGACTTGGCAATAATCACCGAAAAAGATGGTTATGTTCAAGTTTCACAAGATCAAATCAAGAAGTTATTATCTTGAATCATTTTCCCTGCAGTTCACTGCACTGTGTCTAGTGCACATTGTTGATTGACGCAGGCTTGGAGGTCGAAATATGCGCCTTACGTTTAAGCAAATTAAAGATGAAATATCAAAGATTGTACCACGAGATATCGAATACTCGGTCGAATTAGAGGCAGGGAATATTGCTATTGTTTCACCTGAACCTCTAAAGTTTGGTGGAGGCGATGGACTAGTTGGAAAGATTGCTAAGAAAGTTAAAAGAAAAATCAAGATTCGTCCTGATAAGTCAATTATGAAATCAGAAATAGATACCAAGTCAATGGTTGAATCAATTATTCCTGAGGAAGCTGATGTGACTCAGATTTACTTTGATGCATGTTTTTGTGAAGTAATTATTCAATGTAAAAATCCCGGTGAAGCAGTAGGTAAAAGAGGTGCTAATGTTCAAAAGATTCGTGAGGAAACTGGATGGATTCCAATTGTTGAAAGAACACCTCCAATATTCTCAAAAACGGTACATGATATTAGAGGTTATAGAAATGCAAATGCAGAAGAGCGTCGTAAATTGCTCAAAGATTTCGGTTTGAACATGCACAGGCCAACACGGCCCGGACAATCATGGGCAAGAGTTACTGCTTTGGGATCTTATCGTGAAGTAGGGCGAGCTTGCCATTTTGTTACTACTAATGAATCAAGAGTCATGATTGATGTTGGTGTAAACATTGCATCTGTTACCGATCCGATGCCATTTTTTACAGCCCCTGAAGCTATGCCGTTAGAAAAATTAGATGCAGTTGTACTGACCCATTCACATTTAGATCATGCTGGAATGTTACCAGTTTTATTCAAATATGGATACAGAGGGCCAGTTTATTGTACCCCTCCTACTCGTGACCTTATGCTATTGTTACAGTCTGACTACATTAAAGTCAGTGGCGCTGAAGGTAGGAGCCCGCCATATGATATGGAAGATATACGGACATGTATGAAACATGTAGTTGATGTTAACTGGGGAGAAACCACTGATATATCTCCGGATATCAAGTTGACATTTTCTAATGCAGGTCACATTTTAGGTTCCTCTGCAGTACACCTACACATCGGTGAAGGAAAGCATAACATCGTTTTCAGTGGAGATCAAAAATACGAAAAGTCATGGTTATTTGATGCTGCTAATACGAGGTTCCCAAAAGTCGAAACTTTGGTTATTGAATCAACATATGGTGCTTCAGGAGATTATCAACCATCTAGACAGGAAGCTAACCAAGAATTACAAGATATCGTTGCAAGAACAATTCAACGCGGTGGAAAAATGATCTGTCCAGTGTTCGCAGTTGGCAGAAGTCAAGAAGTAATGATTGCTATTGATGAATTATTTAGATCTGGAACTGTAAAACCAGTTCCAGTCTGGCTAGATGGTATGATTCAAGAAGCAACTGCTATTCACTCATCTCATCCAGATTATCTAACCAGTAGTCTCCGTAAATCCTTGCTTCAAGATGATGGAGAAAATCCGTTTACAAGTGATTGGTTTAGACCGGTAAAGGGTCGTGAACTTAGAGAAAGCATCATCATGGATACATCACCTTGTATTGTTTTGGCAACCTCGGGAATGTTAAACGGAGGTCCAGTTATGGAATACTTCAAGAATTGGGCACATGAAGAAAGGAATTCATTATGTTTCGTAGGATATCAGGCCGAAGGAACACTTGGTAGAAGATTGCAGAAAGGATTTGGTGAAGTACCTATGGTAATTGATGGGAAAACCGAAATTGTCAAAGTCGGTTGTGAAATGGTAACTATTGATGGATTCTCAGGACATTCAGATAGGAGGCAATTACTAGAATTTGTAGACCAATTACATCCTAAGCCGAGAAATATTATTTGCCATCATGGGGATTACCACAAGTGCAATGAACTCGGACATACTCTCAGAGAGAGATATAAGTGCCGAACTTACGCACCAAAGAACCTTGAAACAGTTCGGCTTCTTTAATCACATTAGAGGTATATCGATTTCTTTTTCTAATGGGTCTGGTATCTCATTTTCAATAATTATTGTATCTACTTTCGGATTCCTGTGTGGAGAAAATTCTTCCAACTTAGTAGATGAAGTAAAATCTTGCCGCTGATTTTTTGTTTGTGAGGAAAATATTTTCCATAGTAATATAATCATCGATGTAGAAATTATTACTACAAAAATAACATTGTTTGAACTATTTTCATCCAATGAAACCAAAATTATTGAAGCTAATAGTAAAAGGCCAGCGAACAATAAAATCGCTCTTTGAGAACTCGCGGCCATACACTGCGATGACCATGTTATTCATGAACCTCTTGCGCGTGTCTTGACACATGAAGCCAGGAAGAGTGCGCAAATCTTGCCAAGGTTGGTTGATGACTGCCGTTGCACCTTGGGGTGAGAATGCAGAAGATGCTTATGACCAAGGATTAGTAGAAATGGGGCTTGGCGACACTAGACTGATTGAGGTAAAAGGTGCTATGTTACCATTAAATTTTGAGGCAACACCCCCACGTCCACTGCCTCTAGGTTCCCTGGTCGAATGCCATATTGCCACATCATATGCTTACAGTGGAGGAAGTGCCTGTGCAGGTGTTGCTTGGGCGTCATGTGTTACGCCTGAAGGGGATGAATGTGCAGTAGTTGCGACTATTTCTACAGAATTGGATTATGAAGAAACATCACTTTTGCTTAGAAGAAATCTTCAGCGTAGACTCGCAAGTAGAGATTTGGAAGTGATTTCTTTTGATGTTGCTGTCGATGAAGTAACCGCGGGGGCTGATCACCACGGAGTTGCTATGGCTGCGTTAATTTTACCAAATTCTCTAAATTTTGGAGGCAAAATGTCCACAGGGCCTATCCGAGGAGGATTATCTGTTCCTGTTGATAATCAACAGAAACGTGTAGATGTCAAGGCTCCTGCTGCTCCTGCTATGCGCCCGGGCGGTAGAAGAAGTGGTGGGAATTCAGATTTCAGTTTGTAGGTCAAATTGAAAAACTCTCGAATTCACAGGCATTCATGGCAGATTCATGGCTTGTTCTTAGATGTCCAGCATGTAAAATCTGTCATGGTAGAAAAAATACAGGCCACCTTTGTCCGCATTGTGGCCAGAGAATTGCAAATAATACGGAGGTTGTCGATACTGCCAAAGATTCTAATGAACTACGTAACAAGGTCATTTTGGCAAATACTCCAGATGAGTTAAGAGATTTACTTGAATCTAAATTACTGAATGATGGTCCTTTGTTAGAATCTGAAATTAGTCCATATAATGTATTAAATTTAGTAAGAAAAGCTGCTGATGAACAAGGATATGTTAGACGCGAAAAAGTTCAGGAAAAAGTTTCTGAAATTGGTAATGAACTAGACATAGATTCAATTATGGAAGAAATAGAATCTCAAGGTTTGATAGTTCGTATTGACACAGGGATTTGGCAATTTCTTGAGTGAACTTCATAGGTATGAAGTTGTGGCGAAGGACTACGGGCGTATGGGTTAGTTTGGCCTATACTCGGGCGTTTGGGACGCTTGGACCCAAGTTCAAATCTTGGTACGCCCACCATTAACTATTCAATGTTGATTTCGTATGTACCCAAATTATGTGGAACCCGAACTGAGTTTTTACAAATTTATCAGGGGTCGATTCAGGCTCCATTTCCCAAACAGCTTTCTCGAAATCTAGTACCATCTGACCTTCAACGAATTCTCCTAGGTCTCCTTTTTTACTGCCACTTGGACAGTTGGAATATTTTTTAGCCAATTTCTTAAATTCTTTCAGTGGCTTTTTTGAATTTTGAATTTTTTCTAGAATTTCTCTAGCCTGTGGTTTGTTAGCAAGTAAAATATGCCTAACATGGGCTTTTCTTGGATTATTTCGACGATCTATTCTACGCATTATGTTTCAACTCCTCAGATACTTTAACAGATAATCTGTCTAAAATATGAGCACAACTCCAAGCAATAAAAATCAATATTATAGTTGGTAATCCCCTTTCTATGAATTCTCTTTCTAAATCAGTACTAATATTGGGAATAATTGCAATCCATCCTATCATGTATGCAACAAACGCTAGTATCGTATGTGGATTTACATTTTTTGATAGTAATTTTGAGAAAACTCTTCTGTGGTGTTGAACAAACATCATAAATCCAACTTTAACAAAAAATGTAAGGTTATTGATCGATGATTTTTCCGAGCCATAAATAGATTTCACAGGCACTTCCTTAATTCGCCAAGAATTTTTTGTTAGATTTATAATCCAATAATTTGGATATCCATAGCCCTTCCACGATTTCTCCCAATTCCAGGTTTCGATGATTTTGAAACTTGTTGCCGTATATCCACATTGCGGATCCGAAATTCTCAAACCCGATGCTAGTGTAGTGAAAAACGACAATATTATGCTAGCTATTTTACGAATTAGTGGCATTTTACCAGTACCTTCTCGATGAATAAATCTGTTTCCCTTTGAATAATCGGCTTTTTCCTGAATAATTGGCTGAATTAAATTCTCCATATCATCTGGATTCATTTGGCCATCACCTGCCATCACGACACTGATGAATGGTTTATCGGAAATATCGAGTAATTCTTGATGTCCTCTGTCGATAGCTGAACCTACACCATTTCCATGATTTTGTATTATTGAGAGTTTATATCTGGAATTAAGAAATTGCTTACATATGTCAGCAGTTGAATCCTCTGAGCCATCATCTACAACTATCACATTATCGACAAATGTTGGAATTGTTTGTAAAACACCTGAAATAAAGTCTTCTTCATTTCGTGCGGGAATCACAACACCAATGTTCCAATGATTGTACACATCCTTTCCTAAACGGTTCGACAAATAAACACTTGTCGGAAGTAGAATTAGTGAAAAATTAATCACTTTTGCTATTTTTGCATGATAGGTTTGAAAGCCAAAACCTTGTGACAAGTGCATGGAGAATGCGGGTGAAAGGATTATTTTACTCGGCCGAAACCTCGAGTTGAGAATTATTTCTTTGATTGTAAGGGCAAGAGAGATCTCTCAAGAAGTGGTATTTTTTGATTTGGGTTCTGAAGATGAAACCATCGAATTAGTAAAAGAAGTTGGCTGTCCAATCTATAATTTGGATTCAGATTTATCTATTCAAGATCTATCAAAATATATTTTGCAATCAGATTTAGATTTGGGATATACTAATTTAGTGATAAAAATTTCAGACGATTGGAAATTGAGTGATTTTCCGATTGTTGAAAATCGTGCTAAAGAATCATGGGATATTTTCATAGCATTTACCTCCGAGGAAAATGAAGTAATTGAGGATGCCAATCAGATAGTACTCAATTCTATAGATTTTTCACACCTAGTTTTATCAAAGAATGGATTAGAAGAACTATCAAAAACTAGTCCAATTTCGAATGCTTTAGAACTTGATGAAAAATTAAAAGTTAGGGTTGCACGTTTACAAAAAGCCATCAGACTTCCACAAAGAGAATCACTGGCATCAGCATCAAGATTCGCTCAATTATTTTACTGGATGTTGGAAACTCGACATCCTCTATTACTATTCGGTATTCCTGGGATTGTGTTATTTGTACTGGGGTATAAGTTATCAGGAAATGTTATTGATACATTCAGTGAATTAAACACTACATCTATTGGTGTCACATTAACAACTATTGCTATGACATTGGTTGGATTATTCGCTATGATGGTGGCGTTAATATTGTACATTATGGGTAAACAAGTTGAGCAAATCCAATCTCAGTATGACTGGTCTAGGTGAGGAACTATTATGTCAAAATATGAGTATCTTGTATGCCTAGATATGGATCGAGTATTGGTTGATCATCTATCTACATGGCAATTTGTCTATGATAATATGGGTTTATCCAACGACGAGTCATTTGAATTATACAACCAAGGATTGCTGGACGAATGGGATTGGATAAAATTGGATATTGCTCTAATCAAAGGTAGCCGAACGGAATTTGAAGAACCAATTACCGATAGAGAATTGAGGGGGCACATGGAAGGTATGCCGATGATGAAGAATTGGAAAATGTTAATTCAGGGATTAATTGATGATGGTGCAAAAGTAGCAATAGTTAGTGGAGGACTTCAGCAAACAGCTAGGGATATTGCTGCACAATTTCCTAGTGGTTCTCCTTGGAAAAGACGTTGGGGTGGAATTGATAGATTCACTTCAAGGAAATTTTCAGGGGGGCAAGATTCACTACTTTCAGTTTTTACCAATGGATGGTTGATTGGTGATCAATACAATGGCGACTTTTTGATTGAAGATTTCGGAAGATATCAAGTCCAAATGAATGGTAAAGGATCGATAGTAAATATGTTACAACGTAGATATAATATCTCCAAGAATAAAACTGCAGCAGTTGGTGATTCAGCAGGGGACATTGGAATGTTTGAGGAATCTGGATACTCAATTTGTTTCAACCCTTGGGATGAAAAACCGTTGAAACATTGTGATGAAGTAATTGAAGAAAAAGATTTGTCAGTAGTTTTAGAAAAAATCAAGAGATATATGCTAAAATAATATTTATTTACGTCCGAGAAAGTCAGTAACTATGGCAGCAATAGATGACTATGGTTTACATATCTCATTTTGTCCGCATTGTGGATTTATGTTAGGTGAATTTTTACCGGGTTTCCCATGCCCAGAATGTGACGAAATTATAATGTAGATTTATTTATTTCAACTTCATTATCTTTGAGATAATCAATGATGAATTTAATTGAATCCTTTGACAAATTTTCGGGTGGATGAATGCCATTTTCTAAACCACAACCTCCTTTAGGGCCGTTATTGAGAAACATAATAGTACATGCTGCAGTAACTAGTCCAGTAGTTCTAGCCATCGAACTATCACCATCTTTACCGTTGTCATAAACCATCCAACGTATCTTTTCATTGGAATTGCTAGTCATAACTTCTAGCCAAGTAAATTCACTTTTTTTGTTATCAAACTTCCACTGTTCTAGAAGTTCAAATTCATCCATATCTTTGCCTTCATTAACCCATTTATCTATGTGTCCTGGCCATCTAACGGTATATTCTTTCATTTCACTAGCAGAAA
>MDSZ01270311.1_pt1 | contig 12478 bp, 7 predicted proteins | sample 811201 | NCBI WGS metagenome assembly MDSZ01 (sample SAMN05326647, study PRJNA326480) | marine metagenome | isolation source: seawater | place: Indian Ocean: North | collected 2010
CAGCGGCTGCACCAAAAACAATTCGCTTGATCATTTGATTGTTGATTAGCGTTTTTCGTGCCCACCTTACAGGCTTTAGGCGAAAGTGCCGATGCTCCGTCAGCCATTACGGTTAGTGGTTACCGACCCAATTTGCATATTTGATATTTAGGCCGGTGTATAAACCGTGCATTGCATGGTCTGGGCTGTCCCGACCATCATGCAGATATAGGACCTCAATCCATTTTTGACGATTGCTCATCGCTTCTGTGTCCTGTGCCCCTGGCTTGCAGGGGATCATCGGATCAGGTCGCATTGTCATCATCGCGTGGATTGATTGCCAAAAAGCAATAAGCAATAAAAAGAGCCCCAGCGTAGCCAATTAAAAGCATTGCAATTGTCATTAGCAATGATTCAACAAACTAATTGCTTGCTATGGGGCTTAGATTTAAAATCAAGAGCCCGCCGTAATAGCGTCGTTAAAAGGCTTAAGATCTTCAGTTGTCCAATAATCCTTTGCAACCATAATTTTTAAATGTTCTACGTTGCGGGCAACTGTGCTTGTTTCGTCATCAGTCCTGCTGGTTTGAGCCATCAAGGCGTTGATCAACGTCACACTGTCGTTTGCAGCAGCATAATGCTGTGCAATTTCGGCTGCTGTTGGCATGTCGCTCATGAGCTTAAGCCTTGGTTTTCAAAAAGTTTACTTCAGATCTTAGCTCCTGAATGGCTTTTACCAAAATTGGGATCAACTTGCCGTAGGAAGCTTCCAGACGATCAGGATTGTCGTCTAGCACTAAACCAAGGTAATCAGCATTAGATGTTGACTGGGCAGATTGCAGTTCTTGTGCAATAAAACCAGCTTCATAAGAACCGTCTTTACCGTTACCATCACGAGTTTCCCATTTAAACTTAACGGGACGAAGGGTATCGATAAATTCAAGACCCAAAGACAGGTTTTCTACTTCAGTCTTGTCACGACCATCAGACAAGCTGCTGATTGTTTGTTGATTACAACGCAAAGAACTTACAAAGGCGTTGCCAAGGGTTACTTCGTTATTAGAAGTTGCAGAACTTGGTTTCGCGTCATATCCAAGGCTTGTGTTGTTTGAGCCAGTGGTTAAGTTCTCTGCAGCCTGGTGACCAACGGATGTGTTGCCATACCCTGTGGTGGCAGCACTTGCGGCGTTGGTTCCCGCAGCAAAATTCAGATACCCCGTTGTCAGCGCAGTAAGGCTACTTGATCCAATAGCAGTGTTTTGATAACCGGTGGTCTGAGCATCAAGTGCATATGCACCCACAGCGGTTGATGTATGACCAGTTGTATTAGATTTAAGAGCGTTAAGTCCGATTGCAACATTAGAACTTCCAGTAGTGTTTGCTTGACCTGATTGAGAGCCGACAAAAGTATTATTTCCACCTGTAGTGGTGAGCAAACCTGCTTGGTAACCAATAGCGGTTAATCCAGATGCGCTAGTTGCTGCCTTACCGGCTTGGTGTCCAACGCAAACTACAGAGGTAGTAGCATTATTAGCCGCTTCATAGCCAACGGCAGTGACGTAATCACTAGCCGCATATCTTGCTGCTCGGTGTCCAATTGCAGTTGAACCAGTATGTGTGGTGGTGTTTTGATCCATTGCTTGTGCACCAACTGCAACGTTCGAGCTACCTGTAGTGACGTTGGCAAGAGCACCGCTTCCAAATGCAGTATTGGAATAACCGGTAGTACTGCTGGATAAGGTATATCTACCAAACGCACAATTTGAGCCACCAGTGGTGTTGTCTTCTAGAGCACCAATACCAACAGCAGTATTTTCATTTTCAGAGCTGTCGTCACTATTTAGTGCGTTTTCTCCAATGCCGATACTTGCGGAGGTAGATGTAGTTGTAAATTTAACGACAGCATCGGATAGACCATTAAGGCTAGTTGCACCAGACGATGCAGCTACAAACGATAAAACGCCAGAACCGTTGGTTTGTAAGACGTGACCATTGGACCCGTCTGCCGAAGGAAGCGTAAATGTAATGTCACTTGCAAGAGTTGCAGCAGACTGCAGACCCACGTAGTTGCTGCTATCCGAGTCAGCAAAGCGAACGCTTTTTTGACCGTTGACTGTGACGTTGCCTCCACTGTCAATCTCAAGTCGGCTTGCCCCGTTTGTTGAGAATGCCAGCTGATCAGCGCCAGGGGAATAAATGCCTGTATTCGTATCAGAGCCTGGATAAATGCCAGGCAAAGCAGCTGATCCGCCCGCAAAACTTAGTTTGTCATTTGCAGAAAGCAAACCAGCAAAGCTGCCCGTTGAATCAAATGTTGCAGTGCTGGTGACATCAAGCGTTCCAGGAATGTCAATGTTGCTTGCAAATTCAACGCCGCTTCCTGCTCCATCCGTTTGAAGGATTTGCCGAGCAGTCCCATTAGCAAGCTTGCTAACCGCAATCTCAGCAGAAGCATTTATGTCAGCGTTGACAATTGCGCCATCAGCAATCATTGCGCTGGTGACTGTTCCGGTATCGCCTGTCGTTACGACATTCCCTGAAACATTTGGAAATGTAATTGTTCGATCAGCGGTTGGGTTTGTGCAAGTAATCGTCAGCTCATGGTCATCTGCCCCAGAACCCTCAAACGCCAGCACAGCGTTTTGACCAAGCAAAACCGTTCCAGTGAATGTGGGGCTTGCAGCGCCAACTTTTTCGGTGTCAAGCTCCTGCAACGCCGCTTGCACGTCAGTGGCTGAAATTCCCCCAACAGGGGTGCAAGAAATGTTTGCAGCTGTTTGGCCCGCAATAGCGTTAGAGACATCGATTAAATTAAAAGTTGACCCCGTACCAAGCGACACCAACATGTCTGGCGGCGCAAGTGCAACAGCCGGCGCAGCGCCTGATCCAGTACCGCTTACGTCAACAACAACGTAATAGTTTAAATTCTGAGCTGAGGGCGTTGGCAATGCAGATGAAGCCGTAAACCCAGCGGCTGAACCTGCAGTTGTAACGCTGGCCAGCGTGTTTGTGTTTGCGTTGTAAACTCCAGCAAGAATTAAATTGCCGCTAATAACTGTGATTGGAACGTATGAGTTTCCGTTAAACAAATACAGATCTTCGTTCTTTTCGTCGTAGAAAAATTGTCCCTTAAAATCTGCGTCCGGGAAAGTAACAATGTTGTCAGTCGCTCCGGCCCCGCCAAACTTGGCGACCGAATTGTCTGCTAATTTTGGAGCGGTAACTGCACCTGTCGAAAGCAATGTACTGCCAAATGATCCACTTGTGATTTTCGTCGCTGGCAAATCAGGAACATCAGATTCGACAAGGGTTGAACCGCTAGTAATATGGCCAAGTGCGTCAACCGTTAACTTGGTAAAAGTTCCAGTTGTTGTGCTATTAGAATGATTTAACGTGCCATCAGCAGCAACGGCTAAACCTGAACCTGGTATTACAGAGCCACGGGTTGAAGATGTTGCAGCTGGAATGTCGGCAGCCGTTATTGCCCTGCCGCCGGTAACTAGGCCTTTTGAGTTATAACTAACAACATAATTAACGGAGCTTGCTGTTGTATCGTTGTCAATTTCAATAGTATTTGAATCCATTCGCAACCCTTCGCCATTGACGATAACTCCGCCCTTTGCGCTTGATGTTGCAGCTGGAATATCACCGCCAGCAATTGTGCGATAACTGACTGTACCGCCAGCTGAAGTAGGGCCAGCTAAAAACTGAGCCGCAGATCCTGTATCATCAAGCGTCGCTGCAATTGTGACCGAATCGCCAGAAGTAGTCGCTGTAATATTTACAACGCCGACAGTGCTTCCTCCAACTGAATTGATTGAACCAGCGCTTTTTAATTCAATCCAAGCGCCTCCGTTCCACGCATACAGCTTGTTATCGCTGTCGGTGTCAATTGCAAGTTGCCCTGTAAACGCACCAGCCGCCGGCAGCGTTGTGACTAAATCAACGGTTGATTCGTCTCCTAGCTTTGCCGCCGTTACTGCGCTGTCAGCAATTTTTGCAGTCGTAACACTTGCATTAGCCAACTTTGCAGTTGAAATTGCACTGTCAACAACTTTTTCAGTAGAAACGCTGGTGCCTGCAAGCTTATCCGTGGTAATTGCAGCATCGTTTACCTTGGCTGTTGTAACGCTGTTTGCAGCAAGCTTTGCCTCTGTCACTGCAGCATCAACAACCTTGGCGGTTGTGACGCTGTTATCAGCAATTTTGGCTGTAGTTACTCCAGTGTCTGCAAGCTTAGCTGTCGTAACGCTCCCATCAGTTAAATTTGCGGTTGCAATATCGTTCGCGCCAAATAAAATCTTGGCTCCAGGTATGGTGCTGTCACTAATTACCGTAACGCCGTTCGTAATCAGATCACTAATTGACAGCTTTTTTGTCTCACTGGCGCTTGCGTCTACAACTGCTACAAGGTCTGCAGCTGCTACGTCTGCGCCAGACAACGCATTTAGTTCACTAATTTTCAGGTCTGCCATGGCTGCTTACGACTAAAACCGTGTATGCACCCATCATAAGGGCTGCCTTAGGCTTCATCCAGCTCTAAAGACCCACCTTGCTCCAAAAGCAGCTCATCGCCTGCCTCTTGCAAGAGATCATCAGGATCCACAAGCACCATGCGAATTTGGACAGGGCCGGTAGTAACAAAATCAGCCGTGACCACAGCAAGCTCATTGAGGTTAAACGCAACCGCACAAGAGCTTAAAATTCCGTCAAACTCGTACCAAACAGCATGGCTGAGGTTGTTAGCAATACCACTAGGGTTGTAATTAGCAGTTTTTAAATAAAATCTTCCCTTAAAACGGCTTCCTACTCGTGTCCTTAATTGCAACTCTAACAAATAATTTGCAAGCTCTTTGTCAGTGCTTCCTGTGTAATCCCAATGACACCTCATCTGCCCAGATCCAGACATTAACGTTGAAATCCGGCTCCTAAATTCATCAGACAGGGTTGTCGTATCTACGTTTTCTCTTTCAGTATTTAACTCGTAATCTGTAACATTTCCAAGTATTCGCATTGATGCGTTTGCAACAATTACGCGAATTGCAATGCTTCCACTAGGCACGGCTAAAGCAGTTGCATTCGGGACGCCTCCGTTTACTGCATTAGCAAACGTGTCGTACAAGCGGATGCCATCCAACTCGTCAACATAAATAAATTTTTTAACGCTGGTGTCTGTGTACCCATCAATAAAAGAAAGGCCTGCCCCGTCAGTACTTGAAATTTCGACTTGATCGCCACTTAAAAGCTGGCCATGATCAAAGCTAAAGCTGAACCGCTTCTCTGTCGCATTTACGTCAGAAGGGTTAATTGTTGACCGAAGCTCTGCATCTTCAAACTCTCTTTGGAGTTCAATCCTTCCATACGAACCTAAATAAACGGTCATCAGATTACAACCTCTTCAGGCGCTCCTTTGGATTGGAAATTAAACTCTGCGCTAAAAACTGCTCCAACCGACATAGTTAAAGCGGCGCTTGTTAAAATAACATCCATTTGCACATATTTGCCATTTGCCGTTCCATCGTCTAATTTTACTTTTAACTTGAAGTCGTCAGGAAGTGCTGCCTTCCCTCCATCGGTTAAGCTAGTCCGTTGTTTAACTAGCTTGTTGATTATCGTTGTAGCATAAGCAATGTCATCAGTCTCAGTGCCGGAATAATAAAGAAGCCCAAAGCTCCCAGAATGAGAGCGATTGCCATGAATAAAGGTATCGTCAGTATCTCCAAGGGTTGTAGTAGCAAGCGTTTCAACTGTGCTGGTCAATGACCAGTTCTGTACTTTCCCTATGACCCGGCCACTACCGAACTCAAGCGTGCCGCTTGTCCCAGAATAAAACGCCATTTAGAGCACGCCAATTAGATTTACTGTAACAGTGCTAATCCCAGAACGCACCTGTGTTATCTGAGGCGCACCCTCATACCTGTAGCTAGCGCCTTGGCTAGACGCGCCAAGGGTTCCAGGCGTCCCAGACCAACCCGTTTTAGCCCCGCCGGCAAGATCGTCAGGGCTGGCAACACCAAAAGTATGCAACGAGCCTTTCATCTCGTCATAGTGGGTTACAAACAACTCAGCGTTTGCATCACTAATGTTTTCGTATGTCAAAGACAGCTTCATGTTGGTTCGGCGGCTGCCATACAAAATCCTTACTTCTGTACCGTTTTGAGCACGAAAAGCTTTGACAGGATATTCACCTGCGCCAAAGGTCCGTGAAGTTGGCTTAAGTGATGTAGGGAACGGCATCAGTTGACCCCGGAAACAATAAACAAATCTTTGTCTACCAAGCCTAGCGCAAGCTTGCTCTCTCCAGAATCATTGCAAGGGTACTCAGACGCAACAATCGCAACTGTCATATCTTCATTAAAGGTAATCTGCTCAACTTGATAGATGTTTTGACTGGCAATTTTTTCTTGTATTGTAAAAACACTGTTAAAGAAAGTAGAGTCAGTAGTAAATCCGTTGCTAACTTGCATTACGCCACTTACAACACTTTCACCTTCAGCCGCATAATATAAAACATTGTATTGACCGTCAGGCAAATCAGTTAAACTGACAATTTCGCCAGTTCCGCTCACCGTTCCATTCAATGACGAGCTGTACGGCGTAACCTCTGTTTCTACTTTGATAAAGTCGCCAGGCGCTAAGTCCAACCCTGAGGCAGTGGTCGAAAACTGAATTGAGTGCGTTACCAAATCTCTGACTAGCAGGAAATAACGGCCAACAAGTTCAGCGTGCGCTTGACTTGTGCAAAACGCCATCAAATCAAATGTTTCAACATCCCTAAAGGCTTCTCCGTATTCTTTGTAATCGACACTTACGACTCGTTCCTCAGGCAATTTGTTTTCTCTTTCGTACCTATAACGCAAGTTAGCTTTGAAAGGCTTGCGCTCCTCTGCACTTAAATACTCTAACTCAAAAGTGTCTTCAAGAATATTACCGTCAGTGAAAAACTGTTTAATGGTAACTGGGCCTGTATCAACCGCGCCAGACGCTGTAGTTGGAACCACCGGAACTAATCCAAATTTTCCATTTTTAATTACAAAATTACAAAGGAAAGATGGAGCGGTTTCAGCAATAAAATCTTGAATGTTTATCTTTTCTGTAATCGCTCCGTTGCAGAATAACTCGTTCTGCCTTAAAAATCTTGAGGACTGAACAAAGCTTTCAACATCAATCATGTTCGGGCTTTCTGCGCTCATGTTTGTTGCGCTGCCCGCTCCAGCTACAAGGTTTGTCAACAAGAAGTAGACAAGATCAGTGTATAGGTTGCTAGCCCCGTCAAGATTTGTCCCATTGTCTGGGTCTTCGTAAGTGCTGAGATCAGGGTGCAAGCGGCGGCAAGTAATCCCGGCTGCAAGCCAACAACGCAATTGATCAAGCCGAGTAAAGCTGCGGGAAGCTCGCAAAGATAAACCCGCTGTTGTAAGACGAGGGTATTGAGCCTCTTGGGCTGTGTGAATACTTTCGTTTACATAAGTAATCCGATGCTCAGGCCCATCATCACACGATTTGCTCACTGATCCTCTGTAAAAACTTTGCTCTGCCCATTGAGGCTGGCCTTCAAAAATACGATCAGTTAAAACATTTGTGCTTGTCACAGTTGTGCCTTCTTGAACAACCGCTGTTCTTACCGACCCAACAACATACCTGCCAACTAATTTAACCCCTTCCCGATAATAGTCAGCAGCAATATTATTATTTGAATCAACTGCGATAGTGTGGTACAGCCTTAAATCAGACCTCAAAGGGTTGCCGTTATCGTTTGCCATTCTTACATTGCTGGTCTGCCATATCCGAGTGCCAACCGTGTAATACCAGTGGTCCGGTGTAACAGCTTTTACTTCAACTTCTAGCTGATATGCGTTGCTCCCGTCTGAAGCGGTGATAAGAGTAGTCTTAGTTGAACCCTCCGCAACTTCATCAGCGGACCCGAAAAGTTGATAGTAATATCCCTGGTTGTCGCCTCTTTGGGAAAGGTTGTACGTGTACGTGACCCTCATAGGGAATGCAGCGGAAGTTAAATTTGTGCAGCTGTTAGTAGTTGCAAAATATGCTTCTTCTCTATTGTAAAAATAAGCGTTGTTGCCGGTAGTGAAGGCAAGACCATCTCCCGTTGCATTTGCGCCGCGACGAACCTCAAATTCATCGCCAAAACTCCAACCGCCCGAGCTTGTTACACATGTAGCCCCAACCAACTCCCAGCCGTAAACTTGCCCGTTCCTGTATGAAGTAAAATGCCCATCTAAATGCTTAATTTTCTTGGCTGTGTATCTGATAATAATCCATCTATTGCCAATTTTTTCTAAAACTTCTTTTGTAGCAGTCTCGTTAAGACCAATAGGGTAAGCGTCAGCCCTGCCAAAAATACCAGAGATAAATGAGCCCTGTCTTCCCCAACAGCTATTTACTGGCGAACCAATTGCTCCGCTAGCAATTTCAACTGCAGTGGCAACTCTTGTATTGCTTAAAGGCCTTTCCGGGTAAATATCGTCAAGGCGCATACTGTCAATGACTTCCCCATAAATGTCAGGAAGTTCTTCAGTCGTCGTGATTACTTGCCGGCCAGACTCAAATTCCTTGTTTCTTTTAAATTCTGATAAAGACCTTACTTTCCCTCTGACCTCTAACGTAAAGTTGCCATAAGAGCCAGGCGCAAAAATTCTTTTATAAATGCCAGCGTTTGTGTCTAAATGTATAACCGGTTCGTTGCCGCCAAGTTCAATTTCTAAAGCGCGTAAGTCTGGAGACGGTATTGGCACAAACTTATACTCATACTCTTTAAGGGCTTCAGGGTTTGCGAAGCCAGCACCTGTTCCTGGCAATGGGTGCTTAAAGCGGATTTGGTTGTATTGGGCAACTGGCCGATTTCCAGTAACAACAAACCAAAGCCTCGTAGGCTCAAACGGAAAAATATTTTCAGCCCCGTCAACGCCAGCAGGGCGAATGTGGACTGTAAAAAATGAGGATCTAGTGGCATAACTTGAAATTTGCCCACTCGTAATGCTTACTTTTTGCCTATCTGCTTGGTACAAATCATCAGAAGATGGCATTGACGGAAAATTTGCAAGCCCAGAAAGTTGCTGGAATACCGTGCTGGCTAAGCCAATCTCTGTTGTGTCGCATGGACGGTTATTGCGGACAAGGCCTCGTGCATACCTTGTCAGCGGATACCAAGCAATGCCAACAAAAGGGGTGTCGTCGTTGACAAAACCTTTGCTAGCGTCAATAACTAAATTTTGAGTGACTGAACCTACTTTTTTGTATAAAGCGTCAGAAACGTCAATACACTCTAAAGTTACATACTGAGAGATAAATTTGTCAGTATTAAATTGGTCAGCTTCGCGACTAACTACTTTCCAAAGCGTTGAACCAATGGCAAAAATTTCGCCAATTTGCAAGGCTTCATCGGCAGAAATTTGAAGGTTTTCTACTGCTGTATTTATGTCTTCAACTGTCGCCTTAAAATCGTACAACTCTTCAGGCACCTTCAAAGCGGCAATCCTGTAAACAACGCGAGTGCCAATATCTACGTTGTGCAAGGTTTTGAACTCATCATCAATCTCAACGGAATTATTTGGCTTGTTTTGAACCTCAATAATCCCCATTCGGCAACTGTAATTTCTCCCCGTACCAACCATGTATGAGATTGCCTCTTCGTAATTGCCGCGAAAAACATCGTTTGATTTAACTAAATTGCCATCACTTACATAGCCTGCAATTTTATGCCTTTCTGCGTTTAACCTTCCTTTCTCATCTTTAAAGTCTGGCCGTGATACAACTCTCCATGGCACTCGATAAAACGTACCGTTTGCAAGTGGCGCGTAAACGCCAAACTCTGTATTGTTTACAGGACTATAAGCCGAGCAAAACGCAACGTCATTGTCACCCATTAAAGTAGGCGCTACAAAAACCTCATCAAGCGGCCCTGTTGGAATCGTGTCATTTAAAACATTCGCTTTGCCGTATTGCTTGTTTTGCTGCCTGATCCGAAAATAATCAGCCTTGAACGTGTTGCGTTTCCAATAAAAATCAAAATATTCTGAGAGTACAGCGTCTAAAGCATTGTTTCCAACAAAAATACCCGCTAGATCTGGTGGCTTAATTCCTTCCGTCGCGCCATCAACAGTTTTGCCCTGTTCTCCTACAACAAACTGCAACTGTGCCGCTTGCTGCGTTCCATAGCTAAACATTCTTGACCACACCAGCTTAGGCGAAACGAAAATGCCACCAACGCGACGGTTTCTGTTATACAACCCAAAAACAATAGGAATTACCTCTGCAAAAGAAGCAAGCTCTGCAATTGTTTCAAATCCAAAAGTTGAGTTAAATCGATTAGCGCCAGTGACGCTGCCAAGGCTTCTTGAACTTCCTTCAAATGTTATTTTTTGAGGCTTTGGTACTTTAGGTTTTGGCGCAAGTACAGCGGCAGCCACTGAGAATAACGCGCCAACAACAAGGCTTACGATTACGGGCGTCACGGCAAAATCGTTTTTTATCTCCGGTATGTGCTCATACCCAGCCGGGCGAACCTTGGCCCTTTTTACTGCTTCGCTTACAAAATATCGGTACTCTTCTTCGGTACAACCAATCGTTTTAATTAACTGTTTTTCATACGGAAGCAATGGTACTTCTGAGCTAGCCGCAACGAACCCCAATTCACAGTTTCCGTTTGACGGTTGATGTAAAAAATTCCCGTCTGCCATGTGACCGCAAAAGCTAAGGTCTGCTGCTGAAGCAGCAATATGTCCCCATCATACTCAGCTCTTTTGACACGGTCTCCCCAGCTAAGCAAGTCTCTTGCTATCTCCCAGCGACTTGCTTGATACCAAGAGCTTTTGAACGGCGGAGCTTGCATACCCAAATGCTCTAAAACCTTGTAACACAAATGGATGCAATCAATTTGACCATTTGAACCGTCTGCGCCAAGCTCGTACCTTAACCCGATCAAATCACTGCAAATTGACATTGCTGCTTGTAGGGAGCTTGCCAACGTAGTCCTGTGTCAGGTTTCGCCTTGGAACGTCCGCACCAACTGCGTCCAATACCGTCCCAAGCTTGAGGTCAAGCTGAGCTGACTTCCATGCACCGCCTGTTGCCTGGCCGACATAAGAGTGAACACGGTCATTAACAGTCGCCGTTCCAGGGCTGTCAGCTTCTACAGCGACCACATCAACAGTTATCAACCATCGCTCCCTGATTGCTCGATCAGCCCAACTTCTAGTTAATTCATTGTTGGCGAATATTAAACTGGCTTCTAAGTTATCGCCTGTACGGTTAACAGTCACTCCGCTAAAAGAAAATGGCGCAAACGTGTATAATTTGCCGTCATAAGCTGTTGTTTGGTTAATGTAAAAATTTTGAAACAAATAAACAGCATCGGAATAAACCGCTAGCTCTGTCTGCCTATTTAATGCCGGTTGCAACTGCGCGAAACAGCCAACAGTAAAAGTGCTCATACGCCAACCTTTCTACGAGTGGAATTGCTCATCTGCAGTTTACGCAATGTTTGCTGCTCTCCTCTTCTAGCTCCTTGTTCGGCGGCTTGCTTCATGCCTCGCTGGAATTGGTCTGCAGTTACATAATCAACCTCGTTAATTCGTTCCACTGTGTAGCGAACATCAATAGGAGTTGAAGCCGCCATGGCGGCCGCTGCCATACTGCCTTTTTGACTTGAGCGGCTTGCTGCTCCTTTTGCATTTCTAGAGCTTGCCGCTGACATGCCGCCTTGTTGGCCGCCCGAAGCGTTTCCAGTAGCACCCATAAATACATCTAGTTCGCCGCCCTCGGAACTAACGCTGCGCTGATAACGGTTCATGGCGGCACGCATGTTGCTGTTGCTAACGACCTGGCCTGACTGTCCGGGTACAAACAGCTCAGGGCCACGTTCGCCCACAATGTATGGACGGCCTTGGCCCACTGGACCACCTTCTGCCAAGCCAGCAAAACCAGATAGCCCACTTCTAATGAAGTTGGTCGAGACTCCTGTTGTATTCCCACCGAACTGACTAAAGTCAGGCCCGCTGCTTCCTCCGCCTAACCCAGCAAATGCCTTAGCAATACCAATTGCAATGTACTGAGCAATCATTTGAGCAGCGGCTTTAATCAACATGTCACCGATGTTTTTCAGGAAATCAGCGAATGCTTCTTCTGCTGTTTTTGTGCCTTCAGCGACTGCAGATATTGCAGTAAACAAACCGCTTACAACTGTATCTGTAATCGGCTGCACTGCCTCAAGTGCTTGGTTAAACCTAAGTTGAGCCTGCTCGGCTGCGTCTAATTGAGGCAGAAGGCGGTCATAAAGAGCAATTTGTTTTTGCAAGCCTTCCACTCTTTCTTGTGCATCCATTACCCCACTCGCATTACCCACCTCTGAATAACGCAAAATTGCTGCGCGTTCTTTTTCTATTTGATCCGTAAGGCTGCGCCTTGCATCTTCTTGCCTACGAATCTGACTAATTCGCAACTCCAGCTGTTGGTCTTGCATTGCATTGCCAGTTGGCCGCAA
>MDSZ01116339.1_pt1 | contig 12476 bp, 15 predicted proteins | sample 811201 | NCBI WGS metagenome assembly MDSZ01 (sample SAMN05326647, study PRJNA326480) | marine metagenome | isolation source: seawater | place: Indian Ocean: North | collected 2010
ATACCCGATCCCATTCCGAACTCGGAAGTCAAGCCTTTCAGCGCCGATGGTACTTTGTCTTAAGACACGGAAGAGTAGGTCATTGCCAGGCTAACAAATCCAAATGAAAAAAATTATTGTTGTAACAGGTGGAGCAGGGTTTGTTGGATCAAATTTAATTCAACTTCTTTTAAAAAAGTCAAATCATAAAATAATCAGTCTTGATAACTATTCGAGTGGCACAAAGAAAAATCATATTTCTAATAGAAGAGTAAAATATTTTAAAGGCGATACAAAAAAAATTAATTTGATCCTAGGAAAATTAAAAAAAGAAATTCATACAATCTTTCACTTTGGAGAGTTTGCAAGAATTTATCAAAGTTTTGTAAAATTTAATCAATGTTATGAGTCAAATAGTATAGGAACTAAAGAAGTCTTTAAATTTTGTCTAGATAATAAAATAAAACTTATATACTCCGCTACCTCTGCTAGTTTAGGAAATAGGGGAGAAGATAGTAATCTTTCACCTTATGCATTCACTAAATCTAAAAACCTTGAACTTTTAGAAAATTTAAAAAAATGGTTTGGTTTTAAATACGAAGTAATATATTTTTATAATGTATATGGACCTAGACAAATATGTATTGGTGATATGGCAACAGTCATTGGTATTTTTGAAAATAATTATAAAAAAAATAAACCTTTACCTGTGGTTCGACCTGGATCACAAACAAGAAGATTTACTCATATTTCAGATACAATTGAGATTTGTTACCATGCGTGGAAAAAAAACAAATGCAGGCATTACTCAATATCAAATAAAAAAAGCTTTTCAATTTTAGAAGTTGCCAAAATGTTCAAAACAAAAATAATGTTTTTACCTAAGAGAAAAGGAGAAAGATACGCATCTGCATTAACTAATCTTTCTTTTTCAAATAAAGTTTATAAAAAATATGGAAGAATATATTTGAAAGATTATATAAATTCCTTTATTAAGTCACAAAATAAATAAATTATGAAAATAGCAAGCTCACTTAAATCACTGAAAAAAAGAGATCTTAATTCCAAATTAGTTAGAAGAAGAGGAAGGGTCTATATTATAAATAAAAAAAATCCAAAATTTAAAGCAAGACAAAAATAATTATGGACAATGAAAATCATAAGAAAACCTGGGAAGGTTTTACCAAATTTGTTTTGTGGGGAAGTATTGCGGTCATTTTAATACTTGTTTTGTTAGCACTATTTCTTTTATAAAAGTCACTATAATGATTGTAGGATCAATATCAGAAAATAAGAAACTAGATCAAAGAATTGCAATAACTCCAGAAGTTATTAAGAAGTACAATTCTTTAGGTTTGGAAATTTACTTACCCAAAAACTATGGGGAACACTTAGGAATCGATGATGAAGAATTTGTTAATGCAGGAGCAATTTTGGAAAATAATAATGATGATGTAATTAATAAATCAAACTTAATTCTTCAATTAAATCTGTTAGAAGATGAAAATTTAAAAAAACTAAAAGAAAATCAAACTTTAATTGGTGTTTTAGATCCGTTTTCGAACATTCAAAAATTAAATGATTTAAAAGAACGAAAGGTCAATTGTTTTTCCTTAGAATTATTACCTAGAATAACAAGAGCACAAGCAATGGATATTTTATCGTCACAAGCAAATTTAGCTGGATATAAATCTGTTGTTGACAGCTTTTCATATTTTAAAAAAGCTATACCAATGATGATGACTGCTGCTGGCACAATATCTGCAGCAAAGGTTTTAGTAGTAGGAGCAGGTGTTGCAGGATTACAAGCAATAGCTACTGCGAAAAGAATGGGAGCAATCGTATTTGCTACTGATGTAAGAATAGCATCTAAAGAACAAGTTGAAAGTTTAGGTGGAAAATTTCTAGTAGTAGAGAACTCTGAAAACTTGGAAACAGAGGGTGGTTATGCGAAGGAGACAACTGAAGAGTTTAAAAAAAAACAAGAGGAATTATTAAAAAAAACTTTAGAAAAAATTGATATAGTAATTTGTACTGCATTAATACCAGGAAAAAAAGCACCATTAATTATAAGGAAGGATATGATTGATGTAATGCAAAAAGGTTCGATAATTTATGATTTAGCAGCTTCTCAAGGTGGGAATTCTGAACTTACAAAAGTTGATGAAATAATTGAATATAAAGGAGTTAAAATATTAGGAGAAAAAAATATTTTGAATAAGCTTCCCACTTCTTCATCTAATTTATATGCAAAAAATTTATTTAATTTTGTTAATAACTTGTATGATAAAGATACAAAAAATATTAAAATAAACTTAGAAGATGAAATAATCGAAAAAACTTTAGTAAAATAATTATGGAAATAGATCCCTTTATATTTAGATTAAGTATATTTATATTATCAATATTTGTAGGATATTATGTAGTATGGAGCGTTACACCATCACTTCATACACCTTTAATGTCAGTTACGAACGCTATTTCATCAGTTATAATTGTAGGAGCAATAATTGCAGCGTTAGCCGGATCATCTGATAAACTTTTCGAGCTATCAAATGTATTTGGTTTTTTAGCTATACTATTGGCTGCAATTAATATTTTTGGAGGTTTTCTGGTAACTCAAAGAATGCTCCAAATGTATAAAAAGAAAAAGAAATAATAATGTCAGCAAATTTATCAGCAACTTTTTATCTTGTATCAGGAATACTTTTCATTCTTGCTCTGAGAGGTTTATCATCTCCTGAAACATCTAGGCAAGGAAATTACTTTGGTATTGCTGGTATGGTAATTGCAATAATAGTTACTTTTTTATCAGTTGGAAACTTTGGTATTGGCTTTGCATATGTTCTAGCTTTTTTAATAGCTGGCGGTTTAATTGGGTCAATAATTGCTTTTAGAATTCCAATGACAGCAATGCCTGAATTGGTTGCCGGATTCCATAGTCTTGTAGGATTGGCCGCTGTCTTTGTTGCAATTTCAGCTTTTTTAAAACCTGAGGCATTTAATTTAGGAAATGTTGGTAGCATTAAACTTGCGAGCTTAATTGAAATGTCTCTAGGTGCTGCAATAGGAGCGATAACTTTTTCTGGTTCAATAATTGCATTTCTTAAACTTAGAGGATTAATGTCAGGATCTCCAATAACTTTCAAAGGTCAACATTTCTTAAATCTTTTTTTAGGCGTATCAATTTTAATTTTGATATATTATTTATGTATATCACAATCTTCAAAATTATTCTGGGCAATTGTAATCGTATCTTTTATTGTAGGCGTGTTATTAATTATTCCTATAGGTGGAGCAGATATGCCTGTAGTCATTTCAATGCTTAACTCTTATTCTGGCTGGGCAGCTGCTGGAATTGGATTTACATTAGAAAATACAGCATTGATTATAACTGGTGCATTGGTTGGGTCATCAGGAGCAATTCTATCCTACATAATGTGCAAAGGAATGAATAGATCTTTTTTCAATGTTATACTTGGTGGATGGGGAGCTACAGATACAACATCATCCTCTAAAGATAAGGAACACAAACCAGTAAAAAGTGGAAATGCAGATGACGCTGCTTTTCTAATGAAAAATGCTTCATCAGTAATAATTGTTCCTGGTTATGGAATGGCTGTTGCCCAAGCACAACATGCATTAAGAGAGATGGTTGACTCTTTAAAAAAAAATGGAGTTAAGGTATCATACGCTATTCATCCAGTTGCAGGAAGAATGCCAGGACACATGAATGTATTATTAGCTGAAGCCAATGTGCCTTATGATGAAGTATTTGAATTAGAGGAAATAAACAATGATTTTTCTAACTGTGACGTAGCCTATGTTATTGGGGCAAATGATGTGACAAACCCAGTTGCAAAATCAGATCCACAAAGTCCTATATATGGAATGCCAGTTTTAGATGTAGAAAAAAGCAAGTCTGTTCTTTTTGTTAAAAGAAGTTTATCTCCTGGGTATGCAGGGATAGACAACGACTTGTTTTATAGAGATAATACTCTCATGTTGTTTGCAGATGCAAAAAAAATGACAGAAGAAATTGTAAAGAGCTTATAAATTGACAAAAATTTTTTGTGATATAGCCGATATAAAAGAGATAAAAAAATTTAATAAAAAAAAGATAGTAAAAGGTTTTACAACCAATCCAAGTTTAATCAGAAAAGCTGGAGCAAAAAATTATTCTGAATATTGCAAAAAAATTCTTAAGATTACTAAAAAACCTGTTTCATGCGAAGTATTTGCAGATAAGGAAAATGAAATGATTTCTCAAGGATTAACAATAAATACTTGGGGAAAAAATGTATTTGTTAAAGTACCAGTAACAAATTCAAAAGGAAAGTTTATGGGAAAAGCAATTAATAAGCTGAATACTTTGGGAATTAAAATAAATATTACTGCGGTCTACACCTCAAAACAAACTGAAAAAATATTAAAAAAAATAAATAAAAAAAATAAGGTAATTATATCAATTTTTGCAGGCAGAATGGGTGATGTTGGGAAAGATCCAATACCAGAATTTAAAAGAAGTATCGAAATTTCAAAAAATTTTAAAAATGTTAATATTCTATGGGCAAGTACCAGAGAGCCGTATAATTTTATTCAAGCAAAACAAATTGGATGTCATATAATAACTGTTCCACCAGCAATAATAGTTAAAATTGAAAAATTTGGAAAAAAATTTTCTGAACTTACGAGAGATACAGTTAAAGGTTTTCTTTTTGATAGTTTAAAATCAAAATTTAAAATCTAATTTTTCTTGTTAATAAAACCAACCATAATTGCATAACTCATCCAAAATATAGCTGAATTAAAACTTGAGTAAAAACTTCCACTTGGAAGATACGGAATTAAAGTTGTTAAAATAAATAACATTCCACTCAATTGATAAATATTTCTTGATAATAGATAGCTTTTAACCGAAAAATAAAAAGAATAAAGCATCAATGCTATAAAGCTAAAATATCCAAACAATCCTGTTTCTGATAGTAATTCGAAATGCATTTGATGAGGATGAGTTTTTGATCTATTAAATGTATAAAAATAATCTTTATTATAATAAATTGGTTTACTGCTTTCTAATCTAAAATTTTTAATCCCAACACCAAATATTTTATTTCTTTGAAATATTTTGTAGGCAGTATCATAATGAGCTCCATATTCTGTTTCTTTTAGAAGTTTATCAAAACCACCTTTTTGAAATATAGGGGATAACTGCTCATAGTATCTTACTTTATATTTTTCATTTGATGATATGAAAGTAACTGAAATTAAAAATATAAGTAAAAAAAATAGTAATTTTTTATAAATATTTATTTCAATAATAATAAAAACTAACAGTGAAAGACCTATTGAAAGTTTTATGAAATTAGATCTTTCACCAATAATCAATGACATAAAAACAATTAATAAAAAAATACCAAGATTCAAAGCAGTATTAAGATTATAGGTTTTATAAATGTAGCTAAAAGTATAAAATATAAATCCAAAGTAGAAATATCCTGCAACTAATTCATCGCCAAAAAAGCCTGACAATCTACCAAACATGTATGATTTATTACCAATAATATTTTGACCGAAAAAAAATTCGATTAATAAATCAATAGTGAATATAATAAGTATAAAAGACCACGTCTTGAAAATAATTCTTTCATATGATTTTTTTAAATTAACTAAGTGAGCAAAAGATAGAATAAAATATATTATAAAAAAGAATTTTACCACTCTAGGATAAGATAAAATAATATTTTGTGAAAAAATCAAATTTATTACAAGAGTAATAAAAAAAATATTTAAAACTAAAAATAAATTATTTTTGAATAAACTTTTTTTAAAATGAAATATTAAATATATTAAACTTATTAAAATTATAAACGTATTTGTTAGTAAATTTCCTGAAATTAATGCTACAGGGAAAAAGCAAAATAAAAATAATAATATTTTGTTAGAGTAGTATATTGTTTTTTCAGAAAAATATGTCAACTTCATTTAAATTGGTTGCGGGGGACGGATTTGAACCGCCGACCTCAAGGTTATGAGCCTTGCGAGCTACCAGGCTGCTCCACCCCGCGGTATTAAATTCTATTTTTGAGTTTGTTTAATTTTTTAACTCTTTTAATATTTTCTTGTAAAATTCTTTTTTTCTTTTCAGAAGGTTTTTCGTAAGTATTTTTCAACTTGATAATTTTATAAAACCCATCTTTTTGAAGTTTTCTCTTCAATACTCTTAATGCTTGCTCCACATTATTATCTTTAACTTCTATTTTAATAACTACCTCCAAAAAAATATTTAACTATCACTATATATTTACTTTGTCTATTTTTTTCTTTTAATAAAATCATTGCTTTGACTTTTGTTCTCTCTTAATTCTTCTATCTGCCTTTTCAAGTGAGTCCAAAAGATCTTTCTGAGAAAACAAACCCATTGCCACAGGGTCTTTTGGATTCAAATTATTATAATTCCAATAACTTTTATTTCTTATTGCTTTAACCGAACTGCTAGTTACGCCAACTAACTTTGCTATTTGAGAATCTTTTAATTTTGAATGATTTTTCAATAACCATAGAGCAGAGTCGGGTTTGTCTTGTCTCTTTGAAAGAGGAATATATTTTTTATTTTTATTTTCTTTTGAATTAATGTTTATCTCATTTTCTGTAAGTTGAAGAGGTCTGTTTTGATCATTACTTGACAGCTCAATTTCTTCTCTAGTTAACTGTCCGGCTATTATTGGATTGAAACCTACTATTCCCTTTCCAACTTCACCATCAGCTATACTCTGAACTTCAACCTCATGCATTTTACAAAATTCTGCAATTTGCCTAAAAGTTAAAGCTGTATTATCTAGTAACCAAACAGCTGTAGCAACTGGCATTAATGGTGCTTTTGTCATTTGAAAGTTTATTTTGTTGATCTAAAATTCTGAAATTTTTTGTTAAACTTACTTACACGCCCTTTATCTAATATTTTTTGGTTTCCTCCAGTCCATGCGGCATGAGATTTTGGATCGATTTCTAGCTTCAGAACATCTCCCTCTTTACCCCAAGTTGATTTAGTTTCGAATTGGGTGCCATCAGTCATTTGAACTTTTATATTGTGATAGTCTGGATGTATTTTTTTTTTCATAGCCGGATTTATAGCAAAACTTTACTATAAAACAATTAAAAGTTTTCAAGTATTTGGTTCAAATTTTCAAAAATATTTTCAGAAGATGCAATAACTGTATGATTATTTATTTTTTTTGTATCTATTTTATTTATCCTTCCTCCAGCTTCATCTAATATTATAATTCCTGCTGCTATATCCCAAATATTTAGCTTTTTTTGATAAAAACCATCTAGTCTGCCACATGCTACATATGCTAGGTCTAGAGCAGCACTACCACTAATTCTTAAATTCAAATTTTTATTTTTTATACTATTAAGGTTAGTTCCAAATAAACATTCATCTAAAATATTTTTCTTTGATACTCTTATTCTCTTATTATTAAAATAAGCTCCATTATTTTTTTCACCAAAAAAAATTTCATTTTTTATAGGATCAAATATTACACCAGATAAAATCTCATTATCACATACATAAGCAATAGATATACAAAAATGTGGAATTCCATGTAAAAAGTTAGTTGTTCCATCTATTGGGTCAATAATCCAGAAATTATTATTATTTTCTTTAATTATCGTTCCAGTCTCCTCGCTAATAATTGAAAATTTTTTTTTTGATAATTCTTTAATTAAAATTTGTTCAACTTTTTTATCTGAGTTTGTAACAAAATCTTTTGGTCCCTTTTTTGATACTTGAAGGTTTTCTATTTCACCAAAGTCTCGAATTAAAATTTTTGATGCTTTTTCACATGACTTAATCATTAAATTTAAGTTTGGGGATATTGATTTCATGAATTTTAAATTTTTTTAATGTATTCAATTGATCTAGTATCAACAAGTATACTATCTCCGGTTTCAACAAATGGTGGAACTTGGATATTAATACCATTAGTTAACAATGCTGGTTTATAAGATGATGATACGGTTTGACCTTTTATTGCAGCATCTGTTGTCTCTATCTGACATTCAATTTGGTTTGGAAGATCTATTGTTATTGGAATATCGTTATATATCCCTAATTTGACTTGCAAACCTTCTGACAAAAATTTTGATTTTTCTCCAAGAACTTCCTTTTTTAAATCTATTTGCTCAAAAGATTTATTATTTATAAAATAAAAATTTCCTTTATCTTCATATAAAAAGTTGTAATCAATCTCTTCTACAATTGCTCTTTCAACATTATCGCTTGATCTGAATCTTTCGTTTAGTTTTGTATCTTTATTTATACTTTTCATTTCAACTTGATTGAAAGCTCCACCTTTACCTGGTTTTACATGTTGAGTTTTTAACACCTCCCATAAATCATTATTATGTTCAATAATCATTCCAGTTTTAATTTCATTTCCTGATATTTTCATTTTAATTTTTTAATAGCCTCTTCTGGTTTAAAATTTTTATTTTTCCAAATGAAGTTTGAAATAGCTAAAAAGTCAGCTTTATTCAACAAAAGTTTTTTGTAATTATATTGATTAATACCGCCTATTGCTACAATTGACTTATTTGTTAGCTTTCTAAACTTTTTTAAATCTTCAATTGTTGCTTTATATTTTACCTTTTTAGTTTTACTAAGATTAAAAGCACCTAGCGCAATATAATCTGCTTTGTTTTTTATTGCTACCTTTGCTCTCCTGATTGAATTGTTACAGGTAATCCCAATAATTTTTTTTTTTAAAATTTTTCTAGCTTTATTGATCTTCATATCTGACTGACCTAAATGACAACCGTCAGCATTAACTTTTTTTGCAATAATCGGGTTATCATTTATAATAAATTTTACTTTATAATTTTCACAGATTTTTTTTATTTTTTTTGAAATAATTAATATTTTACTTGTTTGGGTCCTTTTCAATCTCAACTGAAAATAACTTACCTTCTTACTTTTTAAAACAGATTTTAAATCTCTATAAAAATTAGTATAAATTTTATTTGGTGATATTAAATATATAAATTTAGCTTTGAATTTCAAGATCTTTAGACCAATTTCCTTGAGCTGCCAGTGAACACATATTTGCACGGTGATTAAAAATTTTCTGTGTACCACTTTTATTTTTGATATCTTTCGACCAAAATTTCAAAGCGCTTTGTTGGAGCGCTCTTCCATATGAATAAGTTAGTATAAATTTAGTGTCGTTTATCCTGTTAATCAAATTTAGATGTTCTGTCGCCTCAATTTCACTTTGACCGCCAGAAAGAAAAGCTATACCAGGAACTTCTTGTGGAACTGACTCTTTAAGACATTTTAATGTTAAATTTGCAACCTCTTCACCACTAATTTTATTTGTTGAATTATTTCCATCCAAAATCATATTAGGCTTCAATATAACGCCTGTTAAATCAATTTTATGAAGTATTAATTCTTCAAAACATTTTTTAATTATTTCTGATGTTTTTTCAAAACAAATTTTTGCTGAGTGATTACCATCCATAAGGAGCTCTGGTTCTACAATTGGAACCATTCCAGACTCTTGTACTAAAGCAGCATATCTAGCTAGGGCATGTGCATTGGAATTTATAGACAGCTTACTTGGAAATTCATCAGATATAGAATAAACACCTCTCCATTTAGTAAACCTTGCTCCTAGATTATAATATTCTTTTAGTCTGTCTCTCAATCCATCTAGCCCTTCTGTAATCTTTTCTTTTGGAGAACCTGCTAAAGTCTTTGCCCCTGTATCTACCTTTATTCCAGGGACCGCTCCACTTTCATTAATTAATTCAGGTATTGTTTTCGAGCCTGAAGTTTGTCTTATTGTTTCGTCATAAAGTATAACTCCGCCAATACATGTTTTCATACTATCCGATGTAAATAATGTTTTTCTGAAATTTAATCTATTTTCTTCATTTGATTGAACTTTCACCGACTCAAGTCTTTTTGTCATTGTTCCTGTACTTTCATCTGCAGCTAAAATACCTTTTCCATTAGATAATATTTTAAGTACAATTTTATTTAGTTCAGTCATCAGTTTAAAGCTTTTATACCAGGCAATTCTTTTCCTTCAAGATATTCTAAAAATGCTCCCCCGGCAGTTGAAACAAAATTAAACGAATTAAAAATACCAATTCTATTAAGAAGAGCAGCTGTATCACCTCCACCCGCAACAGAAAAGATTTGATTTAATTTATTTTTTTCTGCAATTTTCTTTCCAATTTCAAAACTTCCTACAGAGAAATTTGGATTTTCAAAATATCCTGCAGGACCATTCCACAAAATAGTTTTACTAGAGTCAATTATATTATTTATTTTTTTAATTGTTTTTGGGCCAATATCTAAAATTAAATCATCGTTCTCTATGTTAGAGAGTTCTTTAGTTACCGCATCTCCTTCCATATTTTTTCCCACAACTACATCAACTGGAAAAGTTATTGAACAAGAATGTTTTTTTGAGTGTTTGAAAATTTCTTGAATACTTGCTTCACAATTATTCTCTTTAATCGACTTTCCTATAGAATAACCTTCGTATTTTAAAATATTATTAGCCATACCACCCACAACAATAATATTATCAAATTTAGGAATTAAATTTTTAATAATATTAATTTTTGTAGATATTTTTGATCCACCAATAATACAGGTTATTGGTTTTTTAATTTCTGTAGTAACTTTCCTTAATGCATTAACTTCTGTCTCGAATTGCAAACCTGCATAAGAGGGAAGAAAATTAGTTATTTTACATACAGAAGCATGAGCCCTGTGAGAGCAAGAGAAAGCATCATTAATGTATAAATCTCCAAGACTAGCAAGGTGTTTTGAGAAATTATTATCATTTCTCTCTTCGTCTTGATAAAATCTTATATTCTCTAGAAAAACTATTTCATCATCAGAATTAATAAATAGATTTTTCCTATTCAGTTTAAAAATATTTTCTGTAATAAGATTTATTTTTTTATTAATTTTTTTTGCTAAATGTTGACAAATAGGTTTTACCGAAAGTTCATTATTAAATTTTCCATCTGGTCTGCCAATGTGAGAGATAACTACAATTTTTGATCTATTATTAATTAAATACTTAAATATTGGTATAATTTTATCTATTCTTGTTTCATCACTTATTTTGCCATTTTTTAATGGAACATTTAGATCTAGTCTCAATAAAACTATTTTGCCACTCAATTCTTTTTGATCTTTTATATAATTCATTAAGAACTTTTATGAATAAATTCTGCTAAATCACACATTCTATTAGAAAAACCCCATTCATTGTCATACCAAGCAGAAATTTTTCCCATATTTTTTCCAACTACATTAGTAAGTGAAGCATCAATAATCGAAGATGCAGGATTATGATTAAAATCAATTGATACAAGTTTTTCTTCTGTCATTTCAAGAATTTTTTTATTTTGTTTTGAAATAAAATTTTTAAATGCAGAATTTATTTTATCTATAGATAAATCTTTTTTTGTACAAAATACTAATTCAAGGAGTGAGACATTTGGTGTGGGAACTCGCATTGCGACACCTTCGAGCTTACCTTTTAAGGATGGAATAATTTCTCCAATTGATTTGGAGGCTCCAGTCGATGTTGGAACAATCGATTGGCTGGCGCTTCTTGCTCTTCTTGGATCTTTGTGAGAATTATCTAAGATTCTTTGATCACTTGTGAAAGAGTGAATAGTAGTCATAAAGCCTTTTTCAATTTCAAAGTTTTCATTCAACACGTGTGCTACCGGAGCAAGACAATTAGTAGTACACGAGGCCGCAGAAATTATATTATCTTTGTTATTTATTTGAGCTTCATTAACTCCAAATACAATTGTTTTGTCCGCATTTTTACATGGAGCAGAAACTATAACTTTTTTTGCACCATTTTTTAAGTGAACAGATAACTTATCTTTAGAGTTAAACTTGCCAGTACATTCAAAGACGTAATCAACTCCAAATTTTTCCCAATTAATTCGATTGATGTCAGTTTCCTGTCCAAAACTTATTTTGTTTTTATTAATTATTAAATTATTTTCCTCAAAATCTACATTCGCATTAAACTTTCCATGAATGGAATCATACTTTAAAAGGTTTGCACACGTTTCAGAATTTGTTCTATTATTGATATGTTTTATTTCAAAATTAGCATAATTGTATTCTATAATTGATCTTAGAATCATTCTTCCAATTCTACCCATTCCATTAATCCCAACTTTAATTGTCATAATTAATTATTAATTAAACTTTTTGATTTGTTGGTTATATTTTCTTTTGTGAGACCAAAATATTTATATATTTCTTTAAATGGCGCACTTCTACCAAATTCATTAATTCCAAAATTTTTTCCATTTTCTCCAACATACTTTTTCCAACAATCACTTGAACCAGCTTCTATGGATATTTTATTTTTGGTTTCATTTAGTATTTTATTTTTATAAGTTTTACTTTGTTTATCAAAAAGCTCCATACAAGGTACTGA
>MDSZ01094094.1_pt1 | contig 12474 bp, 3 predicted proteins | sample 811201 | NCBI WGS metagenome assembly MDSZ01 (sample SAMN05326647, study PRJNA326480) | marine metagenome | isolation source: seawater | place: Indian Ocean: North | collected 2010
AACATGTTGCAAATTGATCCAAAAATTGATAAAGGAACTGGCAGAACGATATCAAACCCACCACCTGAGATGAACATACCCGGATCCGCACTGGGCAAACCGTTTCCTGAAGGGGGCGGTCAAATAAACGCTTTTGCTCAATTCGAGCAAGACCAAAATGTCGCTGAACAGTTGTTGAGCACTCTGAAGGCTCAAAAAGATGAAGTTTTTACACTAGGAAAGATTTTTTCTGGTGCAACCCATTATATCAATGAATTAGCCACAATAGAAGTGCGCGACGGCACATTAGAAAACCGAGCACGTTTTGCGAATTACTTGAACAACGGAGAGGTGAAAGTACAAAAATTCCCCGTCTATGATGACGATTCAAAAAAACTAGCTCTAACTTTGAAGCCGGGTTCAACCGTAAAAGTTGTTAATGAGTTTGTACTCAAAGACAACTACCATAAAATAGAAATAGTAGACCCTAGCAAAAAATATTTCGCATCAAAAGCACCACTTTATGTGAAATCTGAGCTTTTAACAAAATTACAAGGACAGCCTGTCTCCTTCCCTAGAGTGCACCTAGACTACGAACCAGCTTCACAACCAATAAATTGGAATAAATTTGATGACGAATCAGTATTTTTTGACAATTATTACAAAACATATTCAGTAGTTGTAGAACCAAAAGATCCAACCACAGGGGAAAAAATAACCTCTTTAGCATCTGAAAAATGTGATTTTAAAGTTGAAAATCTTGAACTATCTACAATAAGGCGTGGTATTGAAATTCTTATGAAGTCGTATGATAAAAGACCTCTCTTCAAAGAAGACACACTACTAACGCAGACTTTAGACTATTTGACAACTGAAGTTTTTCAATTTGCACACAGCAAACTTCCTCATGACACCAAGCCAAACTGGTACCTTGACACTAGACCGGGATCAAAACTAAAAATGATTGTCAGAATTCCAGCGAAGTATTTCGATGCCATGGCTGTTAATACAGCGGAAACTGCTCCCCATGCCTCACAGACCTTATCTTTTTTAACTTGTAATTTAGCACATAAGGTTAAAAAAGTAACAGACATTATGCGTGTATATCAACAGCAAATTGAAAGATGGAACGGCACTTTAGAATATTTATATTTAGAAAAAGAAATAAAAAGGCTAGAGACCTTTCCGTTTGCAATTCAAAAACTCGTGGAGGACAACGGATACACTTATGATTCAGAGTCAGAAGATGAGATAGAGATTGGGATTGTTCCAAATGACTATTCCATACTATATGTCGAATATATGTCTGCTGGCAGACCTGAAAGAATGGTAAAACTATTTGATAAATTTGTAAAAAGTGATCCTATTAGATTTCCAAGAACGATAGCATACCTTTCATACTTGGATGAAATTATTGATCTTGGAAAATCTACCACCTCGCAAAGCAACGGCTGGGTAACATTGGCAAAGGAATATACATACCCCAAGCCAATCATAAAAACTGCGACTCCTACACCGATGGGGCAAATAATAGATGATAAAGCTTGTGACAGTATTGCAGAAAAATTAGATTCACAAGTCACCTTGTCATCAAGAGAAAAGTTGTCACAAGATGCACAAATAAATGATCCAAACTTAAAACTAAAATTAGCTGAAAATAGATCTAATAAGAAAGATTTTGCTGGTGACGCTTTCGTTGCAGCATTACCACAAATAACAGACATTCTTTGCAACTTGCCAAGAAGCGAAGCAGGGTTGCAAGAACTGTTTACTTTGGTATTTGACAAAATAGATATTCAAAAATTAGCATCTTTAGGTGCAGGCTCGTTGATGAAAAATATGTCCCTTCCAGACATACAAGGATCATTTGCTCTAGCCTCACTTGATTCGCCTGATTTTAGTGAACTGAAATTAGACAATCTTATGTCATCTTTGCCAAGTGCTACTTTAGATAAGATAAATCTAGCTGAAGGTTTTCTTAATGGAGAATTAGAGCTTGGTGATTTATCTGATCTGGATGATATTACTTTAGAAAAATTATTGGAATATTTTGACAATATCAAATTGCAGTACCCAACAAACTGCAAGCCAGAACCAGACCCAAAAGATGCCACCAAGTTCAAAAAGCTCCCAGTTGAAGATGCAAAATGCTTATCTGAAAAAGATCCGGAAAAATTTCCTGCTAGCAATAATGCCATATTATCAGATAAGTGCAAGCAGAAAAGAGACTTGATAAAAATAATCTCAACTCCTGAAGAGCTAACTGAAGCAGTCAAGATATCCGCTCCTGAAATATTTGATTCGTTTGACAATTTCGCTTCCACAGGCAATTTAGATATCCCATCGCCCGGTGGGTTGTCCTTAAGCATACCAGAAGTAAAGTTGCCAAAACCTCCAACGTTACCAAACTTTTCTCTTCAAAAAATTGAAGATACAATGAAAGGCATTGCTCAAGAGTTGACTGAGGGCATTTCCGTAACATTCGCTGAAATCATGATTGAACTGACATGCGAGTTGCTGCAAGTTACATATGATGAAATTTTTTCCACCTCTTCTGACATTGGTGCAAATGGAAGCGATAGCTTACCAATTGAGTATGGGGGAGAGGATATAGGCAATCTAATTACAAATTTTGATAATGCAAACAACGCTTTCAAATCAGCAGGTATACCAGATGAGGTGCTTGAAAAAAATGAACCTCGACAAATTTTATCAAAAGTCTCTGAAGTGATAACCCCACTTGAAGCAGTTGATTTATTAGAGGGAAATGCCAAAAGAGAAACAATAAAGGCTGTAGAGATCGCAATGAAAGAGATTGATACACGCTTATTGGACAGTGTAGAAAGGAATGTTTCTGTTGAAGGCTTGTTCAGGAATTTAGGAAGATTAGCAGATCCAACAACCCTAGAAAGTATTAGAGAAATTTCCACTAAGATTCTCCCAAATATTAGCGGTCTTTTATGTGAAGATGAGGACAAGCAAGAGTCCAGTGTTGGTGATGGTAGGAAATCTTCTCAATCATCGAACGAGACAGCCAAAAGGCGCGTTCTTAGGGATAAGTTAGACGAGGAGTGTGTTGATGCACAAATAGCAGAAGATAATAGAATCAACAAGCAAAAACTGGCTGAATTACTTAGCTATGCAAGTGGAGCCGACCCTTTAGATGGCAAAATACCTAATCCGCTGGATAGTTGTGGTAAAGGCATTAAGATAACTCCAAACGCCGTTTCGTTTCCAACTAACGGATTTATAAACAAAAATCATCCCACTGTTGACTACTTGAATGATAAAGTTGTAAAAGCGGTGTTTGACCCTATCAAAATGAATTTTTCTACTGAAGCAAACAGTATTTTTGATGTGTATTCAGATGGTGAATATAGATACCCAAGGAAAGGAGAGGAAAATTATCAAGCAATGATACCAGCACTAAAGAATGCTGGATTCGATGGCAAAGACGATGGCATTGAAAAGGGTTTTGCGGGAGAACTCGATGGCGAAAACGGCGATCAGGCTAAGTTCGATGCTGCTGTGACGCCATATAGAAGGTTGGACACAAAAATTGCTCCAAAAGTAAAAGCACAATATCAAAAGGTCCTAACACGCCCCAAGGAAATTGAACTTGAAGAAGCAGTAAATTACACCTTCAAAATGAACCCTAGTGCGGTTGAACTATTTGCATCAAGTGAATCAAAACAAATGAATTCTTTAAATTTAGAGCTAGCCAAGCTAAAGGCACAACTTGGAAATGTTGCAAACAAAGTAACAAATGCTCTTGATAATCCATCGTCTCCATTTTCGGTAAACTTGTCAGATCTCCAAAATGAACAAAGTAAAATACAAAACAAAATAAACACGGCGGAGCAAGCACTCAAATCATTTACAGATAAAATGAACCCTAAAGATCCAAACACTCTTCCAAGACCACTAGAACTCAAAAGAGGCTATCCATTTTATCTCTCTTCACGTAAGTATCGAGACTTTCCGGAAAAACCTCCTCTAAGAGATACTTGGGAGTTTTCTTTTGTGCCTAAAACAGCCAAAGATGTTCTCGATATCTTGCTGGTGGGTGGCGAGGATATGACTACTACTTTGACAACTGACGAGAGCGTCATAGTGTCAGGGGGTAAAGGAGTAGACCCAGAGGTAGCTGACCTGACTAAAGATTATAAATTTTTTCCACATGTGACAGAGAAAGATCAAGTATTTGCAAATATTATGCGAGAAAAGTGGGAACAGGTTAATGGCGGATTTGTAATAGACTTTGATGAACCTTATCATGGTGGTACATTTTTTCCTTATTTTAGAGAGAAGAGACCATTTTATTATGCTAGCGTGGTAAACATGCTAGGAGCAGAAATATCAAACACAACTCTTTTTAATGTTAGTGATTTTAGCGATTTAGAACTTGGTGAAAATATACAAATAGATAAAAACAATTGTGACAACCTATTGGTGCTGGAAGATCTAAAAAAAGAAGCAAAGAAGCAATATGATAATGTCTGCGATGATAATGATTCTAGCTCATCCCCCGGAGCGTTAGAAAATGCAAACCTCATAAATCTTATGAGAGCCTCCATAAGAGTGTCTATAATCCAAATGGTATCAGAATCAATATTTTTCCTTAGTAGGTTTAGTTTTGAAAAAACGATTACAGACCCAGCGGCTGTGCAATTCATACTAACTTATATTGCTAGCGATATGCAGAAACAAGATAGTGAATTTTATTCTGAAATTCTAAATCAAGCTGAAAAGTTTTTGGAAAAAAGAAAAAAAGATGGTGATAAATTGATCGACCCTTTTTTGAATTCAGATGAGCCTGACCCACTATTGACGCAGGATGAGGTGCAGCAAGTCAATTATTTGCAATACATGATAAAAGAAGAAATGAAAAAAATGGGTCCCCTTATAGATAAAAAACTAATGACACCTGCAACAGACATAAACGATATTTTTCTAAATAATATTGTGCCCAATATTGATGTAGCATGGCACAAAGACCAGAATAGGTTTCATGCCGCTACTGACGTAAACGTTTATTTTCCAAACGGAAGCGGGTTTGACACAAATCTTGGTTTTGGAACTCAAGTGACACCAAAAAACAAATTTAAGTTTTTGAATCCAGTGGACCCTCTTTTTAAAGGTTCAGGCGGCTTTATATTAGAAAGGTATATTAGATTAGAAGATTCCGATCTTATTGTTGATAATAATAACAATATAACTGAACATGAAAAAGTTTTTGGTCAATTTTGGTTTAATCGACCGGGGGGAAGAAACAACTCCGACGCTGATGCCGATAACCTAAAGTCAATAGAATTTAACAATTCAGATCTAGATTCAAATTTAGATTTTGCCCACACGTCAGGAGTGGTGAACAAGAACGCACTTTTGGCACAATTACAAAAGATTGACAGTGAGTGGAGGGGTTCACAGCCTTTCGACCCATCCCTAATAGATATTAACAAATTTGTAAAAAACTTCAAATTTGGACTAAGACTTGTTTACATACCGCCATCAGTTGCAGGTTCTTTGAAGTATGCAATCGGGGCACAGTCAAATATACAAACGATTAGTCAAATTTTTGACATAGCTGAAAACTTACAAAAACCAGAGATTCTTTATGAATCCGCTTTGATTACCACTGAGGAGGCAATAGAGCAAGCTAAGTCCGAAGAGATAGCAGGAAGAGGACCTTTTACTGATGCTACTTTTAGAGAAATTTTTGCTGCCTCTGTAACAATGCCAGAATTTAACAATCCGAATCGCAAATATAATATTCTTACAGAGGTAGCAAGGAGTGAAAAAGCATATGCTCTAACTGAAACATTAGCGACTCTTGTGCCAACTACACCCGTGGAGGATCTTCCCAAGGACCTCGAAGAAACCGCAATGCTGCTCCAATTAGAAGCAAATACAACTGAAATATACCCAGTCCCAGTAATAACTTTAGAAGAAGATCTTGGACTTTTTGATACAATCAAAAGCGAAACTGGTAGAGTTACTTTAGAAAGCTTAATATCTGCATTGGAATCAACAATTATTACCGATGCTGCTTATAGCGGCTTGAAAAATAAAATGAAAACTACCAATGAATACAAGCTATTATTTGATTATGATATTCCACTCAAAAGAGCGATGACTCAATTGCTTATCCATAATGTTGTTACATCAACAAAAAACTATCCTGAAATAAAAGACGCTTATAGTCAAACAAAGGATTTAATAAGAAGCAACTTTTTCAATATGATTCCGGGTAATCCATGGTGGTCAAAACAAGATAAGGAAATAGAAGCAGCGGGTGGCAATTCGGGTATAATGGCAGACCAGAATAATTCAATGACTGCACAAGGTCCAAGTGGAAGTGCTATGGCGAAAAAAATAGCAGCAAAAGCATTGATGATAATAATAAAAGCCTATGCAAGACAAACTGATCCACATTACAAAATAATGTCACTGTTGGATGATTTTGGACTAACTATTGATGGGATGACTTGGCTATCAGTACCACCATTGTATCCAGTAAACTTCCCGTTACCATTCCCACCTTGGATTGGATGGGGTCCACCCATGACGCCTGCTGGTATGGTAGCATACAGTTTGCCGCTGCTTCCGGGTGAAGTCAAGAAGAAGAAAGAGCGTCAAAAAGAGCAGGGAGAGCAAATAGATGATTCTTCTTGTGAAGATAATAAAAGTGAGTGATATTTATAGTTGAGGAAAAACAAATGGCTAGTGGATTGACTTTAAAATTACCGGTTGTGGTTGATGAGCTTGATGGCTTGAAATTAGTAAAAGATTTTCCAAGTCTTGTGCAACAAAACTTAAAAAACTTATTGCTAACATTGCCCGGAGAAAGAATAATGGATCCACTCTTTGGAGTTGGAATGCCTAGATTTTTGTTTGAACAAAATAATCCTTCTGTGTATGCTGAAATAAGAGGTAAAATAGAACAACAGGTGTCAAAATATATGCCATTTGTTCGTATAGATGATGTTGACTTTTCCAGTGCAGCAGTAAATGCCATAAATGATAATGCACCAGCTTCCAGTCCAAGCACAGATCCCAATTATTTAGGGGTAAAAATAACTTATACTATAATTCCGCTAAAAGCCACAAGGAATCTAAATTTATAAAAATATGGCTATTTACTTGAAGAGGAAATTGTAAAATGGCAAAAAAAAGAGATAACCGGCTAGTGCCAATAAAATACACTAGTAGAGAATTTAATTCAATCAAAAACGATTTGATTGAACATGCAAAGAGATATTATCCGGATAGTTTCCAAGACTTTAACGAAGCCGGCATCGGATCACTAATGTTGGATACTGTTGCATACATTGGAGACATCCTGTCATTTTACACAGATTTTCAAGCGAATGAATCTTTTTTGCCAACTGCTTTAGAATACGATAACATTATAAAACTTGGCAAGCAAATGGGTTATAAATTTAGAGGAAATCCAACTTCCACTGGAACTGCTGCTTTTTTTGTTATTGTACCTGTGTCTCCGACCGGCATCGGTCCAGACACCAGATATATGCCAATTCTTAGAAAAGGGAGCCAATTTAGGACAGTAGAAAATGTAGGGTTTATATTAGATGAGGATGTAAATTTTGCTGACTCAAATAATCAAATTATTGTTGCACAAGTTGATGATACGACAGGATCACCATCCTCTTATGCTGTAAAAGCATATGGTAACGTTGTTTCAGGGGAACTGTCTAGAGACATTGTTGAAGTGCCGGGGTATCAAAAGTTATTGAGAATAAGGCTATCCTCTAATAGAGTAACAGAAGTGCTAACTGTCACAGACAAAGAGGGGCACACGTATTATGAAGTAGATAATTTATCGCAAAACGTGATATACAAACCTGTCACCAATAGAAATTCAGATACTGATAAAGTTGGCGCGATCATGAGACCGTTTGTTGTACCTAGAAGATTTGTCGTAGAACAAGACGAAAGAAGTAGAACTTTTTTGCAATTTGGGTTTGGATCAGAAACAGAGCTAAAAACTGAGTCTGTTCTTGACCCCCGGACTGTAACTTTGCAAAGAAGCGGAAAAAATTATGTTACAGACCCCTCTTTTGACCCCACAAAGCTCACAGAAACCGATAAGCTAGGAATATCTCCAGCCAACACCTCACTAACAGTGATTTACAGAACTAACACTCGGAATAATGTAAATGTTGCAACAGGCAAGCTAACAAAACCGTCCAAAACAATAATGGATTTTAAGAACGTTACTGAGCTAAATCAAACCTTGATGAATTCAGTTAGACAATCAATTGAGGTCAATAACGAATCTCCTATTATTGGTGATGTTAGTGCGCCAACTTCTGAAGAACTAAAACGAAGAATATATGATAATTTTGCTACTCAAAACAGGGCGGTTACAAAACTGGACTATGTGTCAACAATATATTCAATGCCACCACAGTTCGGAGCGATAAAAAGAGCGATGGTGGTTAGAGACGACGACTCCTTCAAAAGAAATTTAAATATTTTCGTAATTGCAGAAGGGGCAAATGGCAAACTAGAACAAGCTAATACAACTTTGAAAAGAAATGTAAAAACATGGCTTAACAAAAATAGGATGATCAATGATACAATAGATATTCTAAATGCTAGAATACTAAATGTGAGTATTGACTTTGCTATTGTTGCAGATCAGGAAACTAACAAGTTTGATATACTCGCTGGTTGCATAGAAAAACTAAGAGATACTTTTTCTGTACTTCCAGACATTGGCGAGGCGTTCTATATTACCGACATCTATAAAGCACTGAATGATGTTGAGGGTGTTGTTGATACAAAGAGGGTAAAAGTCGAGCAGAAAACGGGGGGAAGATATTCTGATTTAGGGTTCAACGTGAGAGACAATATGTCCCCAGATGGTCGTTACTTCGTAGTGCCTGAAGATGTGATTGTGGAGATAAGGTTTCCTTTTCAAGACATAAAAGGAGTAATTTTATAAAATGCCAATATACAGATTTACTGCCAGCCTAGACAACACAATAACTAACGCATTCAAGCTCGGATTACGAAACAGAGCAACTGGCTCCAATCAAGGTCTAGCAGACTCATTACAAATTTTTTCTATTTATGGGCAAGCTAGTGGCACTGCTGGTATTGGAACAACAGTTGAAAAATCAAGAGTTCTAATTCAGTTTCCGGTCGATGAAATTAGCGCAGCTAGAGACAACGGAACAATTCCCGCTTCAGGAAGTGTAAATTTTTATTTGAGAATGTTTAATGCTAGGCACCCCTTTACCGTACCCAGAGAATACACATTGGTAGCTAACCCAGTTTCTCAATCATGGCAAGAAGGTTATGGTTTGGATGTAGATTCTTTTATTGACACTGGGTATTCTAATTGGATCGCAGCATCTAGTGCATCCAGCGGGATCACCGATTGGACTACCGAGGGTGGCACTTACATAACCGGCACAGACGCCGGCGCAGCGAATAACACAGCTTACACCTATAAACAAACATTCAAGAAAGGCATAGAAGATTTGGAAATGGATGTTTCAAATGCTGTAGAGGATTGGATAAAGGAAGACATTACGAATTATGGTTTTGGGATTTTTCTTACTTCAAGCGAAGAAGATGGCAGCTTAAAAAGATCTTTCTATAACAAGAAATTTTATGCCAGAGGAACAGAATATTACTATAAAAGACCTATTATTGAGGCAAGATGGGAGGATTTCAAAACGGATGATAGGGGAGACCTTTATCTTAGTAGTGCTCTAGCACCTGCCGCTGATAATTTAAATAATTTATATTTATATAACTATATCAAAGGATCGCCAAAAAATATTCCTGCTATTGGCACAAGCAATATTTTAGTTAGTATATATTCGGGAACAACAGGTCCCAGCGGAGGAAAGATAACATTTCCTGTGGGTGGTGGTATTTCTACCACTGGACACACTGATATTACTGGGACATATGTTTCAACAGGCATATATTCATGTTCTTTTGCACTTACAACCTCTGTTGAATCAACAGAATATCTTTTTGATGTTTGGCATAGTGGAGGAGTAGAATATTTCACAGGATCCGGGTTCACGCCTCAAAGCCTAACACAGTACAGTAATAATATTGCGGATGCGTATGTCTTAAGTATAACAAATCTAAAGCCTTATTATGCTAACAGTGAAAAGGCTAGGTTTAGAATTTTCAGCAGATCACAAACATGGAATCCAACTATTTACACTAAGGCATCAACTGCGATTGAGCCAACGATCTTAAGGAATGCATATTATAAGATCACTAGGCAATTAGACGGAGTTGTGGTTATTGATTATGGGACAGGTAGTGTAAAGTACACAAAATTGTCTTATGATGCTAGTGGAAGTTATTTTGATTTGGACATGATAAATCTCGAATCAGACTATGCGTACAACATTAATATTTTATCTATTGAAGATGGAGTAACTTACGAGCATCCAGAAACGTTTAAATTTAGGGTAGAGTAGGCATGCCAAAAATAAAAGACTTATTTAGGAAACATAATAGTTCGGGTAAAGTTTTATCTAGCAAGAGCATAAATGAGCTAACCTCTAGTGGCGATGCAGAATCCTTTGGTCAAATGCAAGGGTGGCAAAAAGACAAAGATCGCTTTCTGCCCGAAATAGATTTTACAAAACCAGAAACTTTTATTCGTTATGGGTCTGCTGAGAAATATAACGAAAATGCAATACGGGCTATTTATCGCACCTATCCGTATGATGGATCTCTAAAAGAAAAAACAGAATGGCACAATTCAGCTTCTTACTATGACAATTATATTTTTGAAAAATTGTATCCGAGAACAAACGGATACTTATTCATAGAAGCTCTTCATGGCGGTGGCGCAGATCCCGGCAGCAGGTTTCAAAATAATGCCGGCACTGGTATAGAAAATTACCTTGCGTCGTTAAGTCCACAATATATTAAGATAAAGGGAGGTCCAAACAAAGCGGGTGTTGCTGACAAAGAAGACCAGTTTACGGAACAAAGTTATTCCAAAGCATCTTCAAAAACATCCTACACGTTCACATCTGCGAATATTTACGACGCAGATAAAAGAAAAGCATCGAATTTAGCTATTGATGGCACTGTCGGCAACTCGATAGAATTTTGGTTCAAAGGAGAATCATATATCTGCACAAAAGCATTTTTTGATGCATGGAATGACGACGGCACTACTGCTACAGCAATCAACAGTGCTAGTTATGGTCGAATGCTTTTAGAAAGCAGATTTGAAAATACAACCAACGCTTTTGTAGATAGCTCTCCATTTCACTTTACATACATGTCTGGAACTTCTGGTGCAGAAAGGGTACCACTTCTTTCTGGCACAATACCCCCCTTGGAAACTTGGCAACACATAGCGGTGACGGTAAAGAACAGCGGGAATCAACTCAATATTAAGTCATATGTTGATGGAGATTTAAAAGACAACATACTAACCGGCTCATCCATCGCAGAGGTTACAGGAGCAATCAATGCAAATATTGCAGGCTATAGAACTTTTCCAACATTAGGGGTTTCAGGGTCTGGTAACAGTGCTGGCATTACTGGAGCAGCATTTGAAGGGTATAATCAAATTTCAGGATCAATTGATGAATTTAGGTTTTGGAAAGATGCAAGAAGTTCAAAAGAGATTGGCAGGAATTGGTTTACACAAGTATATGGCGGTAATAACACTGATGATGCGAATATTGACTTAGGTGTTTACTATAAATTCAATGAGGGAATAACAACTAGAAATGATTTTGACTCCATCGCGTTAGATTACTCTGGTAGAATTTCAAATGGTCAAATTCAAAATTATTCGTCAACTATGCGACGAACAGGGTCTGCTATGGTGGAATCCTCGGCTTCTTTGTCTGAGTTCAAAGACCCAATAATTTATTCTTTTCACCCACTTGTTTCTGGACTCCTAACTGATAAAAAGGATGAAGGGAGTGTTTATGATGCAACTAATACATCCGCTATTCACACAACATTACCAACTTGGATGACGGAAGACGATAAAGAAGTCGGCGCATCTAATTTAGTAAAGATTGTGCAAATTATGGCTAGCTACTTTGATACTCTCAATTTGCAATTAGAATTTTTGCCTCGCCTCAAAGACGCAGAATATACAAAATACTCGCAGATAAATGCACAAAATTATTCTGACGCTGGCAATGTACTGCTCACAGGCTCAGATACATATCCAGCTTTTTCTTCTAGTTTTAGCGGGAAACCAAACCCGTTCATAAAGAACGCTTTACAATCTTTAGGTATTGAAACACCAGAAATTTTCACTGATGCCACCGCGCTTGAGGAGCTTCAATCACGAGACGAGGACAGAAATTATAGCGATAAACTTCACAATATAAAAAATCAAATTTATCAAAACATCTACAACAATTTGAACTTTATTCTAAAATCAAAAGGTACAGAAAAATCATTTAGAAACTTAGTCAGATGTTTTGGCGTGGATGACGAGCTAGTGCGATTGAA
>MDSZ01140323.1_pt1 | contig 12473 bp, 14 predicted proteins | sample 811201 | NCBI WGS metagenome assembly MDSZ01 (sample SAMN05326647, study PRJNA326480) | marine metagenome | isolation source: seawater | place: Indian Ocean: North | collected 2010
ACAAAAACTGTCTACATAAGACTAACTGGCTGGGGACAAGAAGGTGAAATGAAGAATGATGCTGGTCATGATATAAATTATTTAGCCTTATCTGGAGTCTTAAGTCTCTTGGGAAAAGAGGGGTATCCTCCTGAACCGCCTATAAACCTTGTAGCCGACTATGGCTCTGGAACAATGTTTGCAGTAGTTTCTGGTCTTTTAGGAATTTATGAAGTTAAAAATAACAATAAAGAAAATATAATCTATGATGTCGCAATGTTTGAGGGAGTTTCCTATCTTGCATCCTTAATGTTTGGATTAAATGATGTAGGAATGTGGAACAAAAAAAGAGGTACTAATTTATTAGATGGTGGTGCTCCTTTTTATAGGTGTTATGAAACAAAAGATAATAAATATATTGCAGTTGGTGCTTTAGAAAATAAATTTTTTAAAGAATTGGTTACAAAATTAAACCTTCCAATTGAAATGGTAAAGGAGCAAATGAACCCTGATAAATGGTCAGAATTTGAAAGTATATTTAGTGAAATATTTTTAACCAAATCTAGAGATGAGTGGGCTGATGTTTTCAAAAATACAGATTCATGTGTCACACCCGTTCTTAATTTAGGAGAAGCAAGAAATCATCCCCATCCAACCTCTAGAAAGTCTTTTCTAAATAATTTTCCAAGAAGCGATAATATGTTGAAAGAAAAAAACAATAAAGTAAAAAAAAATTCCATTCAATCTATATTTGAAGAATTAAATATTAGTAAAGATTTTATTCAACAAGTTGAGAAAAATGGAACTCTCTTAATAGAATAAGCTCATGCCAATTAATCCAGACATACTGATGAATAAAGATCTTGAAAAGGTCGAAGGCTCTTGGTCAGAAGAAAGAGTCATTTTATATAATATCGCTGTAGGAAGTAGCCAGGACCCCTTAAACAAAAGTGATTTAGAATTTACTGTTGGCCCTAATCCAAAAGTTATACCTTCTTTTGCTGCGTGTATTTATCCTATGGAATCAGTTTTTTCAATCATTGGGAGTGAGGGGCTTGAAGTTTCACTAACATCCCTTCTTCATGGAGAGCAAAAAATAACAATACATAAAGATATACCATCAAGCGGTAAAGCTATTACGAAAGCAAGAATCACGGCTGTTGAGGATTATAGAAAATTTGCATCAGTAACTATTGAATCTGATTCCTATATGGGTGATCAAAAAATAGCTACTTCTGAGTCTGTTATGTTGTTTATTGGGGAGGGAGGTTTTGGAATAAAACCTCAGAAAAAAGAAAAATTAACTGCGCCAAAAACAGACCCTGATAGGGTGCTTGAATACAAAACTCTTGATAACCAAGCGATACTTTATAGAATTCCTTCAGGAGACAATAACCCTCTACACGTAGATCCAGACTTTGCAAAAGTAGCAGGGTTTGAAAAACCTATATTGCATGGATTATGTACATATGGAATAGCGTGCAAAAAATTAATTGAAAGTGAATTTAATAATGATCCGACTAAAGTTACTGAAATTTCAGCAAGATTTAGCGGACCAGTGACTCCTGGAAATACATTGATAATAAATTCCTGGAATCAAGATTCATACACTATAGCTAACGTATTAGAGAAAGAAACTAATACCATTGTATTAAAAGATTTTGTATTAAAAGGAAATAAAGTATCTTAGCCTAACTTGTATATATTAAAAAATTAGTATCTAATAATACAAGCTTATCTTTACTCTCATCCATTAAATAATTGTTCATTTTCAACTCAGTATATTTTGGGTTTTTCCATATTCCTTCATAAGAAACCTTCCCGCAAACATAGTAATTTTGATCTGGAAAAACTGGTTTAAGGTATTTTACAGTATGTTCCAGTCCTGTGGCTATCTTCCAATCACTGAATTCATTTAATTTTTGAAGAATAATACATATTGAATGTAAGCCGGAAGCTACAAGATCTTTAAATATTGACTCTTGAGCTTTAGTTGAATCTAAATGAAAGAACATCGGATCATAATTCTCTGCAAAATGAGTGATTTCTTTTTTAGTAATTTGAAATTTTTCTGATTTTATTTCTTTATTTAAGTACATATATTTATTTAGCAAGAGGTGGGCTAACGCCCACCTCTCTAATAATTTATAATTTTACGTTTAGTAATTTTCAACTAAATAATGAACCAGTACAGCATTTAATGTAGTAGTTCTAAAGCTTTCTATTCCTGAACGTAACATACCAGCATTAGCTGGTTGTGCAATTCTTACCATAGGCACATCATCTAAAAGAAGAGTATGTATCTCTGTAATTAATGCATCTCTTTCGGCCCCTGCAGCTGTAGTGAATAATGTATCCATTTTCTCTACAAACTCTGCATTGTCATAGCCTTTATAGTTTTGAAATGCTAGTTGTGGATGGTGGTTAAGTCTCCAATAATAATATGGATCTGACAAAGCTGGGGTTGAGTCCCATAACCATGCCTCAAAACTATCATCTCTAATACTCGCTTCAAAATCAGTAGCAGATGGATAAACGCTAATTGTTGCATTTATACCAACATCTGCAAGTTGATTAGCTATCAATAATGCTACATTGCTAGCGTAAGAACCTGGTCTAACAGCATTAACTGTAATTACCATGTCAAATCCATCGGCATAACCAGCCTCGGTTAACAACGCCTTAGCTTTATCAACATCTCTGCTATAAGTTCCAGGTGCGTTAGGTGCTTTTATAACCTCAGGTAACTGTGTGTCAGCTGAAGCTCCATATTTGCCCATTACACCAGAAACAATTGCATCTCTATCAACAGCATAATTAATTGCTTGACGAACTCTTTTATCCGCAAACTTTTCATCAGCAAAATTTAAATGCAATTCTACAGATCGGCTTTCAAGTGCTTCAGTAATAATAACTTTACTATTTCCTTCAGCGCTTGCTAGCTGATCATAGTCAACTTTAAATGTATAATCTGCAGCACCAGACAGCATAGCTTGCAACCTAGTTGCAGAATCTGGAACAGCATTTATAACAACATCAGAATAAGTTGGTGTGAATAAATTCCATCCTGGATTAAGTGACAAAACTGCACTTTCTCCAGCACTAAATGATGCTAAGTTATATGGTCCATAGTTTGCAGAATTAGATGCCAACCAATCCTTAGCCCATGGGTCCTCATCAGTAGCATGTGACGCCACTTCCGTAGAGTCTAAAATAGTACCAGAGTACCAAGTTAGTGTTCCAAGTGTAAATGGCACATTTGCAACCACATTCACGGTAAATGTTTTATTATCAATCTTTGTAATTGGATTTTCTGTATCCCAAGATCCAACACCCATTAAGAATCTGAAAACGAAATCGTTCGCTAATATTCTTTCAAAGGTATATATAACATCATCAGATGATATTTCATTACCATAAGGACTCTTTAGCCCATCTGGAAGCACAATTGTTACATTACCATCTGCATCAACACTGTATGATTCGCAAATAAAACATTGCACATCATTAATAGCAGGCTGAATAGATGGGTCATCTTGTGCTTTAAATTCCATCAACGCACCACCCCAAACTGCAGCAACAGCTGTGCTTGCAGTTCCCTGATAAACTGCAAAGTCAGCGTTTGAAGGTAGAGCTGGCATTAACATTCTGAATGTCTCGCCAGTTTTTTGTCCAGTTGGACTTTCAACTGCTACAGTGGTTGCGGGGGCGTCGAGTGATTCTGTACTTTCCTCAACTACAGCTTCTTCAGTGGTTGTAGCGGTATCTGTATCGCCACCACCACAAGCTATAGCCAGCAAAGCAAGAATTATTATGAAAATATTTATTTTTTTCATAAATCCCCCTTATAAATATATATATATATTTAGTTTTTTTGACAATGGTTATCCTTTAAACATTGTTATTACAATTTTAAGAAGTATTTTCATGGTATGCAGTGATATAAGCTAAATTTTTCAAATAGATTGAAATCTTAATCTGTTTCTACTAAGTCAACGCTTCCTAGCATATTGCCCATCCCAGTAAGTATTGCAATAACAAACAAAAGCTCAATATATTCCTCCATAGAAATTTCTTCAAGAATGCCTTGAATTAAGCTTTTTTCAGCCCTTTCGTTTGCTTCTTTAAGGGAGATATGATTAGTTAATTGCAATAAATTTTTTTCGATATTAATAAAGTTCTCCAAATTATTATTTTTTGCATTTTGGATATCTAATTCTGAAATGCCGTTTTTTATCGCTGAATTCTCATCTACAGAAATACAATATTTGCAACCAGAGATACCAGCTAGTCTCAATCTGATTAGCTCTTTAAGGCGTATGTCTGAAACTCCACCATAAAAAATTTTTTCATAAAATTCTTGATAATATACCCTTGATGCTTCTAAATTATTTCCAAATACTTTTAGAAAAAAAGCGTCTCCGGTTAATTCAATTGAATTGTTAATTTTTTCTTTTAAATAATTTGGTACTTCATTACCATCAATGGTTGAATACAGATTTTTAATACACATTATTAATAACCTGTAGGATGTTTATAGTTTAATTGAAATTTTTCTTCCAAGAGTCTTGAAAAATCTAAAAGTTTATTATCCAAACCTCTATTCGCAATAACTTGTATGCTAAACCTACTCCTATTTTTCTTTTGAACAAATGGGATTGATATAGATGGATATCCACATAAAGAAGATAGGACTAAAGGTTTAATTAGATTTAAATCTCGTGGTTCTTCATTCCCCCCAAGATCAACTGTATCATTCTCAGCTGATGGTGGTTCCATAAGTTGCGATGGAGCAATTAAGAAATCAAAATCATTAAAGAGTAGGTCAACTTTACTAACTATAGCTCTTCGTGCTCTTTGCGCATTTATATATTCAACAGCAGAAAAGTCTCCACCCATTTCAACAAATTGCTTTACGTCTCCACCAAAAATTTTAGGATTTTTTTCAATAGGCGATTTTAGAAAAGCAGCTGATTCAGCAGTTAATATCAGAAATATTGTTGAAATTACTTCATCAACATTCCAACTATCAACTTGTTCACATTCAAATTCTTTATCTAATATCTCTAGCGAATATTTATATGAATCTTTAATACCTTCTTCCATGGGCCCAAAATATTCAGATAAAATTCCCAATTTGTAATTTTTTTTATTTATGTCAATGTCGTTTAGTTTGTAATCTTTATCAAGAGCAGAAAACATTATTGCGCAATCAGTTACCGTTTTTGTTATTGGACCAACAACATCAAGAGTCCATGCAAGAGGAACCACCCCGTTCAAGGGAATTAAATTATAAGTTGGTTTGAAGCCAACCACAGAACATAATGCTGCTGGCTCTCTTATTGATCCAGCAGTATCTGATCCAAGTGAACCTAGAGCAATACCGCTTGAAACTGATGCAGCAGAACCTCCAGATGAACCTCCCGGAATTGCTGATAAATTCCATGGATTTTTTGTAGGAGGAGAAACTGCACCATATGCATATTCATGAGTATTAGTTTTCATTCCAATGAAAGCACCTTTTTCTTTCAAAATTTTTACTACGCTAGCGTCTTTTTCAGCAATATTGTTTTTCAATGATTCTGAATTAGCTTCTGTTTTTAATTTCTTAACATCAATTAAATCTTTTACTGCAATAGGAATATTGCTTAAAGTTAAATTATTAATAGAAAGACCTTCATGTAAATTAGCTAATTCAAGATACTCTTTCTCGCTGAAATTAACTAACGATAATATTTTTTCTTCTGTTTTGTTAATATGTTTTATTTGTAGTTCAATTAACTCCTTAAAATTAATCGATTTCGATGAATATAGCTCACCTACTTCTTTTATTGTTAAATCTTTAAAGTCCATATCAAAAACTAATTAGGATCAAATAAAGGAGAAACAGAAAAGTCCTCTTCCTCAAAAATGTTTTTTATGTCTTTTAATATATTTTCAGATTGGGATAAAGACTCATCTGCATTGTCTTTTGTTCTTGAATTGTTGTTTAAATTGTTTTTTTTCATACAAATCTTCTTTTTAATTATTAAAATATATTTTAGTAATGTAAGGGGAATCATGGAATTTGATTTAAATAAAAACAACACGGGTTTGTTAGTAATTGACATGCAAAATGGTTTTTGTCACGATGATGGCTCTTTTGGAAACAAATTAGGACTTGATATTTCACCTCTTAAAGAATCAATTAATGGTTGTGTAAAACTATTAAAAACAGCAAGAGAGAAAAATTATCCTGTTGCTTTTACTAGGTACATGTACAAAGGAGATTATTCCGATGGAGGTATTCTGGTTGATGACCTTATGCCTGGTTTAGCAGATGTTGAATCTTTAAAGGAAGGTACTTGGGATATTGAGATTTTAGATGAGCTAAAGCCAATTGATGGTGAAACTGTCGTTGACAAAAACAGGCCTAGTGCTTTTTATAATACGAACTTAAAAGATTGGTTAGACAGCAATAATTTAAAACAAATAATTTTATGTGGTGTTACAACAAGTGTATGTGTGGAAACCACAACAAGAGATCTTAGCCAAGAAGATTATAGAGTTGTTATTGCATCTGATGCAGTTAATGAGTTGGAACCAGATAGGCACGAAGTTGCATTAAAGACCCTGGCTTTCGGATTCGCATGGGTTAATTCATCTGATGAAATCATTAACAGCATGAATTAACTTTTTAAATAAATTTATCTAAAAAGTTTTCAGTATCAAAATAAAGAACTTTATTTTCGTATTTTGATTTCACACGTTTATCAATTAGAGATTCCATTTCTTTAAATGTAACTAAATAAGATTCAATCTTTTTGTCATTCAAGCTAACTATATCTTGTGATGCTTTATATGTACATGTTGCACAATCTCCTACAACTATAAAAATTAAATCATAAGCTAATTGGTTAATCCCTGAACCTAGCACATCTGTTTTTTCAACTTGTGATACATTTCGATTATCAATTGAAATACCTCTGTTCAACTTATCAAAAAAATCAAAGATTTTAATATGGAATTTAGATGATGGATTTAACATGGAATTTACAATTAATATTTTTTTATATCTCTTATTTTCAAGATAAGGCAAATTTACACTTTTTTTAATTTCTAAATCATCTTTTGGTTTTATTTGAATAAGATTCATTTTTCTATTTCTTTAGTTATTGATATGCCTGATCCAAAACAAACCATAGAATACCCCCCAGGAGAACCTCCGGTTACTGCTATATTTATATTCTTAGGAGATTTAAACAAATTCATTGAATCTTTCAATTCTTTTTCAATAAACCCATGCATTCCCTTATTTATTAAATCTGATTTTTTAAATACACACTTTTCAAAAAGTATCTCTTTTATCTCATTAGGTAATAGCCCTCCATTATTTAATCTATTTGCATGTTCTGGAGATAATATAAGCCATACGTCTTGATTGTAAAATGCATTATAAGTAAAAGGGTTTAATAGTGTATATACAAATGCATCAATTAAAGCTTTTGTGTCTTTATCCCCCATTTCAACAATTTCATGTGGTGATTGAGAAGAAAATACAGTAACCGTTGACTGTTCATCTGTAAAACCTTTTTGAATGTGGAATTCTTTCCATGGGTTCAGTTTTATGTTCTCTGAAAAACAAAATGACATCTTACCTAAATGTCCAAAAGTTGCTGCATCCATAAGATCTGGCGTACCATTACAAATATTTCTGATAAATAAATAAACGGCCCTCCCTATAGCTGTTGATTCACCTTTTCCCGGCCCTATAGAACCTCTGCCGCCATCTATCATAAGTTTTCTGGCTTCATTTCCCGAAATTAGTATAAGTGGTGATTGACTGTGAACAGTTGTTATTACTGTCTCTAGATTAAATCTTTTATCTAATATAGCATCAATACACGCTTTGTAAGTATTCCAGGAATTAGGACTACATCCAGCCATGACTGCATTTGCAGCAAGTTGAGAATAACTAAAATTTATATTTAAACTTTCAATCTCTGCGTATAGTTTATTTCTATTTTGCCAATCACTCCCCATAATTTTTTTTACTCTGCTTAATGTAGGTGCAACTGTTGGCAACCCATCCCCCCAAGTCAAAGGTGTTTTACTAAAAAACAAATAATTCTTACTCATCTAAAAGTTTATTTAATAGCTTCTCTTCGAGCTTATATTTATCTTTTAAATTTGAACTTTGGAGTTGATCAATATTTTGCATTAATAATTTAACTACACCATCATTACTATCAGTAATTTTCGTAATATATGAATCTAAAATATCATTTTGATTTTTTTTATTTGTAATTTCATTAATAATTCCAAAATAAAACAATTTATTTATATCAATTTTTTCAGAATTAATTAAGATTTCTAATGCTGAAGATCTGGTTGTAGTATCGCTAATTCTAGAAACTCCACCACCAGCAGGAATTAGTCCAAGTTTTGTTTCAGGAAATCCTATGGTGGAGTTTTTATCTAATAATTTAAAATCACAAGATAATAATAATTCGAGACCTCCAGCCAAGCAGTATCCTGATGCAACTCCAATAATTGGCTTATTATATATTTTATCTTTCCTATAAAACTTATTTAGAAGGTTTTCTTTTAATAATTTTCTGCTGTATTTATCTTCAGCTGAAATCTCCCCCTTTATTAATGGAATTAACTCCTTGAGGTCAGCACCAGAAGAAAAGAAACTATCACTTACACTCCTAATTATCCCTACTGATAGGGATTGATTTTCTTCAATAAAGTCCCATATTTCACAAAGTTCATAAACCAGTCTTGGATTAAAGGAATTTCTTTTCTCAGGTCTATTAATCTCAATATGAATAACAGAATCTTCTATCATTAAATTAAAATATTTATATTTCTCTAAATCCACAGAGCAAACCTCATATAAATAAGACTAGAATAATTATCATTAGGAGCAAATTTGTTAAAAATAATATTTAAGAAACTTCTTTTTGTACCCATTGCTTCATTTATTGTAAGTAGTCTTGCCTTTTTAGTTGTAAACTTGACACCAGGTGATCCTGTAGAGGTTATTGCCGGGGGTATAGCCTCAGAAGAGACAAAAAATCAAATTAGAATCGAGCTTGGCCTTGATAAAGGCTTAACAGAAAGATATTTAAATTACTTAGACAATCTTCGTGTTGGTAGTTTGGGTGAGTCCTTTTATACTAAAGTTCCTGTTTTAGAAAGTATTAATCAGTACTTAATGGATACATTTGAATTGATTATAATGGCATTAATTATTGCACTAATATTAGGTTTTATATTTGGAAGCTTGGGTGCATATTTTCAAGGAAAATTCCCTGATAAAATTTCAAATATCCTTCTTTCTGTAATTCAATCAGTCCCAGACTTTTTCTTAGGATTGCTATTGATATATTTTCTCTTTTTTAAACTTCAATTAGTTCCAGCGCCTGTTGGGAGAATAGGGTTAACAGACATCCCTCCTGATGAAGTAACTGGAGGATTGTTGGTAGATAGTATCTTATCAGGTAATTGGGATACATTTAAAATTGGACTAAAACACGCTATTCTACCTTCAGTTACTCTTGGAGTTTTTTACTCTTCATATTTTGGCAGAACTATTAGAAATGTTCTTGGCAACTCATTAAATTCCAATCAAGTTGAGTTTGCAAAAGCACTTGGTTTGTCTAAGTTTAGAATATTTTTATATGCTTTGGTAGATGCTAGAACTCCAATAATTACATATATAGCAATATTATTTGCTAGTTTATTCGGTGCTTGTGCAATTATAGAAACTGTATTTTCATGGAATGGTATTGGCTCCTGGGCTATAGATAGGATACTGATGCTTGATATCCCTGCAATTCAAGGATTTATTTTGTTCGCTGGTTTAATTACGCTTTTTACATATACCTTTTTAGATATACTAATTACTTTTATCGATCCAAGAATAAGAAAGAAGTCGATATGAGTATTATAAAAAAAATATTTGTTCAAAAAAATATATTCGTCATTATTTCATTCGCAATTCTGATTTTTTTTGGAACGGGGTCTTTCTTTATAAGTTTTGAACATGACCCATATGTTACAGATATAGCAAACCGTCTTCTGGAACCAAATGATATATATTTATTTGGAACTGATGAAGTTGGGTTTGATGTATTTAGTAGAACAATCATTGCTGGGAGAATAGACTTATTTATTTCATTAAGTGGAACAATAATTGCTGTAATCATTGGGCTACCTCTAGGACTACTAGCAAGTGAAAAAACTAAAAGGGCAGAAAGAATAATGAAAATGTTAGATATGTTTCAAGCTTTTCCTTTACTCGTACTAGCAATAGTAATAGTTGCGATGTGGGGGAATAATATAAGAAATGTAATATTTGCAATAATCCTAATAAATGTTCCCAGGTTCACAAGATTAATTAGAAGTGAAGCCTTAACAGTTCGGGAAACTAGGTTTATTGAAGTTGCTACAGCAATGGGTGCAAGTAATACACGAATAATTTTTAAACATTTAATGCCTAATATTCTTGGTACTCTTTTAGCACAAGCCTCAATTACTACCGCCCATTCAATCGTTGTTGTTGCAGCTTTAAGCTTTATTGGCATTGGAGTTGTTCCCCCTGAAGCAAGCTGGGGTTCAATGATACGAGCAGGATCTCAATATATGACTACAGGCCAATGGTGGACTTCATTATTTCCAGGTCTTGCAATTTTAGCATGTGTAATTAGTTTTAATACAATTTCACAATATATATTAAGGAAATATGAGTCAATCTAAATCAAAAAAAGCAATAGACGTAAAAGATCTTAGTGTTGAATATATACATGAAAGTAATAGTCTTACAGCTGTAAAAAATGTATCTTTTTCATTAGATAAACAAAAAATGCTTGGAATAATTGGAGAAACAGGTTCTGGAAAATCATCATTAATTAGAGCACTTAATGGTTTAGTAAAGTTTCCAGGAAAAATAAATTTCTCATCACTTAAAATTCTTCATGCTGAGGGGAATGATAGTAGCTTTGATTTTGCCGACTTAAGAGGTTCTGAAGTTGGCTTTATTCCTCAAAACCCTTTTGGTTCTCTAAATCCTGTTTATAAAATTAAAAAACAATTTGAATTTGTTAATAAGAGACATCAAATATTTAACAAAAAAGAGCTGGATGATGAAGTGAGCAAAGCTTTAGTCGAGGTTGGAATAAATGACCCTGAGCGGGTATCAAGTTCATATTCATTTGAGATGAGTGGAGGTATGGCACAAAGGGTTGTAATAGCCTTAGCAACATTCTCAAAGCCTAATCTTCTGTTTGCGGATGAACCAACTACTGGATTGGACGTTACTGTTGAAAGACAACTTCTGGACAACTTTTTTAAATTGGTTAAAAATAAAAATATGACACTCGTTGTAGTTACGCATGATTTAGGTATAGTTGCACAATATTGTGATGAAGCTCTTGTCATGTATAAAGGAGAAATAGTGGAAAGAGGTTCAATTAATAATATTTTTACAGAACCTCAAGATAAATATACTCAACAATTGATAAAGGCTTCCAGTGAAGAAATTAATTGAGTCAAAAAACATTCGAGTTGTTTTTGAACAACCAAACAAAGTATCTGTGCATGCATTAAATGGTGTAGATTTAGACATCTCAGAAGGTCAAACTATAGGACTTATAGGAGAAAGTGGTTCTGGTAAATCTACTCTAGGTAAGACGTTTTTGGGTTTAAATTCATTTACAGGTGATTTAAAAATTTTTGGTAAAAATTTTGAAAATAATGATAAAGCATTCAAAAAAGAAATAAGAAAAAATATAGGAGTTGTATTCCAAGAACCATTTCAGTCGTTGAATCCAAGAATGAAAATTAAAAGCATTGTTGCAGAACCTCTTATAATTCACAATAAGAACATCTCCAAAAATGAAATTGAGAGCAGAATTATTGAGTCTCTAGCAAGTGTATTTTTAGATAAAGGATACCTTGATAAGTATCCATCTCAATTAAGTGGAGGGCAACAACAAAGGGTCGGCATAGCAAGAGCCATCATTAACAATCCTAAATTGGTTATTCTCGATGAGCCTACATCCTCTTTAGATTTAGCAGTTAGAAACGACGTATTGAGACTGCTAAAAAAAATTCAAGATGACTTTGGGTTAACATACCTATTTATCAGCCATGATATTCATACAATTAAGAATATCTCTGATAAAACAGCGGTTATGTATCTTGGTGCAATTATGGAATTTGGTAATACTCGTGAAGTAATAAACAATCCAAAACATCCCTATACTAAAGCTTTAATTTCTTCTGTGCTTTCAGCAAATCCGAATGAAAAACTTGAACAAATAAAACTAAAAGGTGAAATCCCAAAAATTACCTCATTACCAAAAGGTTGTTTATTTAGCACAAGGTGTCCTACGCCATCTGATGCTTGTAAAGAGGGGCTAGTAGAAAGAAAGTTAATTGAAATCGAAGATGAACATTTTGTCGATCAGTGTTGTGCAAATTGCAATTAAATTCAATAATATATA
>MDSZ01254977.1_pt1 | contig 12473 bp, 5 predicted proteins | sample 811201 | NCBI WGS metagenome assembly MDSZ01 (sample SAMN05326647, study PRJNA326480) | marine metagenome | isolation source: seawater | place: Indian Ocean: North | collected 2010
GATCATCCTGACTTTACCAAGTCGCTGCCATTCAGCCGTCTGCCATGCTTCATATTCCTCTATACTTGAACATTGGAGAGCTGGGTTGTTCTGACGATTCCATTCAAGAGTTCTCGGTTCGGCACCTGGCGGTTCATGACCGGACATGATTAACACATCTCCACTGAACCGATTCAAGACCGTAAGCGAGTTCCAATGTGCAAGTAAATCACCACCGGGAAGGTCATCTCTCCCTACTCCACCATCTCCATTGAACAGGAAATCGCCCGTCAAGATCTGCCCTGAGAACTCCACAATCATACTGTCAGCAGTATGTCCTGGTGCGGCATGGAAAGAGAAAGTAATCGAGCCCATGTCAAGTTTCTCTTCATCGGCAACATGCTGAGTGACTCCGTATGTCGAGGCGCCTTCCAACATGATGAACTGACAACCAGTACGCTCAGCAAGTAACCATCCCGCACTGATGTGGTCAGCATGCGTGTGGGTCCCAATAACCAGCTCTAATTCAAGACCCCGAATACTCAGAAGTGACAAATTGGTTTCGAGATTTTCCCAAATCGGGTCGATTAACGCAGCCTTGGAAGATTCCGGGCAAGATACCAGATAAGTGCGGGCCCAGCCCTCTTGATTCAACTGCTCGACCTGCATGTACTACGACTAGAGCAGATACTTGTCATTCTTCCGCCAATATTGCGAGAGTTCATAGAGGGTCGGCGCGACTCCGTACTTGGCGGCGTGGAAATGGTTGACTATACGGGCATGGTAGTAGCACTAATCGGGTCATTATTGGCATTCATCATTGGATGGTATTTAGCTAGGCAAGGAAATAATGGCGAGTTTAATGAAGACCGATTGAAATTGCTCCTCAAAGAATCGAATTCCGATTCTGAGGCTGCACTTAGGGGAGAATTAAGGGACATGAACAGCGAAGCAAGAGAAACAATCATTCAGGCTGTAGAAGGCCTTGGTAGTGCTCAACAAGAGCACCTTGTCAATGTCAACAAAGGCCTGAAAGATCTGCAGGAGTCAAACAGCAAGAGTATCACAAACCTTCAGGAATCAAACGAAAAGAAACTCGAAGAAATGCGTAGCACAGTTGATGAGAAGTTGCAAACCACTCTAGAGAAGCGGATTGGTGAATCATTCAAACTGGTCAGTGACAGACTGGAAGCGGTACAACGCGGATTGGGTGAGATGCAGGCATTGGCAACAGATACTGCAGACTTGAAGAAAGTCTTGGCCAATGTGTCGACGCGCGGGGCGCTGGGAGAAATCCAGGCAGAACAGATTCTGCAAAGTATACTCGCTCCCAATCAATATGACAAGAACGTCAAAACACATCCTGCTTGCAAAGGACAGGTTGAGTTCGCCATCAAACTTCCAGGTGCTGATGGAGATATTGAGAATCCAGTTTGGTTACCAATTGACTGCAAATTTCCAAAAGAAGATTATGAGCGGTTACTAGATGCTTATGAGGGAGGAGATAAGAAAGTCATTGAAAAGGCATATTCAACGTTTGAGTCAAATGTTACCAACAAGGCAAAGACGATCAGAAAGGAGTATGTGTCGGCGCCACACACCACCGATTTTGCAGTGATGTTCCTACCTACTGAGGGGCTCTATGCAGATGTTGTAAGAAGAGCAGGATTGTTTGAAAAGCTTCAGCGTGATCATCAGATTGTAGTAACTGGTCCATCTACACTGGCAGCATTTGTGAACAGCCTTCAAATGGGCTTTAGAACACTAGCATTGGAAGCATCGGCAAGCGAGGTGTGGAATGTCTTAGGCGCTGTAAAAACTGAGTTTGTCAAATTTGGCGGAATGATGGAGACATTGCACAGACAACTCAATACTGCTGCAAACACGATTGGAGGAGATGGCGATTCAGTTCAACGTCGGCTCAGGGCCATGGAACGCAAGTTGAAGGACGTTGAGTCCCTGCCATTACCAAATCAAACCAATTTGTTAGAACTTGATTCTGATGAATCGCAGGATTGATGCAAGATGACCAGCAGGCCATGCTGTGGAATACCTACATCTGGAGCACGACGGCAAATTGTTGTTGGTCGATGAGCATGGAAATGGCCCTGTGATTCCCAAGCCTGGAAGAGACTCGTGTGAACAGGGTTGGTTGATGCGCCTTCCTTATCCAGAAGAAGTAAGGAGCATGGGTATTGAATGGAGTGAAAAGCGTCGCAACTCCTTACATTGGGGCAAAGAGAGTGCTACAGTAATTCATGGAGTTCCACATATTGATTGGCCTGAAAGTTGGGCGTGGAAAGATGCTGTGATAGGTGATTCAGCAGTACATCCAGCTGCAAGGGAATCGGTGTATCGAAGTATACATCGTCTAGTCTCAAAAGTCATGATCATCGATGAAGATTCTAATGTTGTTATGGCCAAGGTGAAGAGGGGGCATTTCGTTGGTGCTTGGACATTACCTGGAGGCTACCTCGACTATTCCGAACATCCTGAAGACGGCGCCATCAGGGAAGCGATGGAAGAATTGGGCATTTCGATTGAACTGGACGATGTATCTCCAATCATTTCGCAGAACATTTTCTCGGATGAAGGAGTGAATTTCGTCTCTTTCACATATCTTTGCCGAGTTAGGCATGATTCTCTGTCCTTCAAACCTAAGGAAGATGAAATAGCAGAGGTTGCATGGTTGAATGCCAAAGAAGCCCTTGAGAGAGCAGTTTCTTGGTTTGACCGCATGGCACTGGAGAGTATCATTCCTTGAGCAACTGTGTGCGAGCTTCAGCAAGCGCTGCTTCAAGGCCATCTGGATTACTGCCACCTCCTTGAGCAAAAGTTGGCCTGCCACCTCCGCCTCCAGATATGTGATGTGCAATAGACTTGAGAATTGCATTTGCATCATGCCGTTCAGAAGCAATACTACTTTCAGTAATGGCGACTAGTAACTTTCCACCTCCATCCTTACTGCCCATGACTGCAACAGTTGGAGTACTCGCATCTCTGGTCAACTCTCCGACCATTCTTACCATCTGTTTACTATCACCATCAACTTCCATAATCACGTATCGCACTCCATCAACAACAGAAGCAGAAGAATCCCCGCCCCCTTGGGTTCTCAATCTAGTATTCTCTGCTTCCAATTGTTCTATCCTCTTGCGCTGGGTCTTCCATTCCTCAAAGAACCTGTGCGCCGTACGGGCCAACTCGGATTCATCAACACCAAAAATCTGAGCCGAACTATCGATTATTGCAGCCTGCTTCCTAGCATGTTGCAATGCTGCAGGGCCAGCGACAATATGCAATCTCTCTATACCATCCTGAACTGCAGTTGAACGGGTGATTCGTATCGAACCGATACGTGAAGGTGAATCATGGTGAGTCCCTCCACAAGCCTGTATATCGTGTTCTCCGATTTTTAGGATGCGAACACTACCACCCTTAGGCGCTCCACCCTGATAGAGATCAAATCCATATTCCATGTCGGCTTCTCTACGATTCAATTCTTCCTTGACAGTCGAATCGACCTTTAGAAGAACCTGATTTGCCATACTCTCTATCTCATCTAGTTGTTCACGATTCAATCTACTATGGTGTGTAATGTCAAGCCTAGCGGATTCAACAGTCTTGTTAGCACCTGCTTGATAGACATGGGGGCCTAGAATTCTACGCGCCGCCCCCCCAACAATATGAACCGCAGTATGGTGATCCATTAGTTGACGTCTGCGCACGACATCGATTATCGCTTCAACTTGGTCCCCAGCCTTGAGTTCAGATTTTGTCATGTGGAGGATTACGTCATCTTCGATCTGTACATCAAAGACTTCCACCCCATTTATGGTGCCGAAATCCGCAGCCTGTCCACCTCCCTCTGGATAGAAACAAGTCTGGTCTAAAACCACGGCATAACCTTCTCCACAAGGCTGGCAATGCAACACATTTGCTACATTCTCACTCATCCAGACGTCTTCGTAGTAGAGTTTCTTGGTCGGGCTAAGTCCATGTTCAGGCGGCAATATACTCGAGGCTACTGCTCCTTGTGCAGCATGCTTGGCCTGGGCAGCATGTCGCAAGGCTAATTCCGCAGCAAATCCCGTACGCAAACCGAGTTCAGGCCAACCACTTCCATTTGCAAGCGAAATAACCAACGCAGGAGCCATTCCGTGACTATCATTCAACGTGAAAAGAATCTCATCAGGTATCTCCTTAGCATCCTTAGGAACACTTGCCAGCAGACTTTCGACAACATTGCTTCCTTTGCGAAGCATCTCTTTGTATCGAGACTCTTCGAGTTCCAGTATTTGCATGAGGCCCGAACGCGTTTGCTTCATTCCTTCATCGGAATAGTTGATGTCAAGATGGTGAGCAGCGAGTTCGGCTAGTGAAACATCTATCCCCAACTCATCTCTCATTCGAAGAACTCGACGAGCCATCATCCTCGCCAAATAACCAGCCTTAGCATTGGAAGGAACCAAACCATCTCCCAACATATTACACAATGCATGCATGTGATCGGGGATAGCATATATCCGCGCCAAGGGCTCGAGTACCTCAGCCAAAGTAACTTCATCAATCGAAATTCCCGAATCTTCTAGTCTCTGCAACAATAACTTACGCAAATCACTCTCATTAGAACCAATTTCAATATTCATAATGCCCATTAGTTTTGACAACTCGGATAGTAAAGAGTCCATGTCTGCGTCTAATTTGTCGAGAACATTTGAGAATCCTGCCAATCTCTTGAGCCACTCGACAGATTCGGGATAGATCGCCTCATAGATTGTAGGTGTTCCAGCAGCAGCCCAACAGAACCTTTCCAAACCATAGCCCGTATCTACTACCTGCAAAGGCATCTTACGATAATTCAGACCACCAATCTCCACATCACCATCAGGATGTTCTTCTAGATCCATGAATACAAGGGTGGCTAATTCAAGTCCACCAACCATCACTTCAACAGCCGCACCAGCATTACCTCCTCCTGACCAAGGATTCTCAACATAGGATATCTCACTGGACTCTATTCCCAACTCCTCCACTAGGAGTTCGTCACAATATACCACACACTGATTCATCCAATAATGGACTTCTCCTTCTTCCGGTCGATTGAACACATGATGCGCCATCATCTCAAAAGTGGTCAAATGCCTTCCTGAACGACCTACTGCATCCACATCGGTCAAACGTATACAGGGTTGAGAAATCGCCAAAGGATTTGCAGGAGGGTGAACTAATCCGCTTGTGACGTGTGGTTGGAAATCCGCGATTGACGCGATTGTCAAATGAATGTCATCTCTCCATCTGGCCAAAACAGGATAAGGTGAAACTCTGCTATGCCCCCTTTGTTCGAAAAAGGAAATGAAGGTCTCTCTCATCTTGTCTTTGAGTGCCATGCCGCGTTCGCTATATCCGGAAATCATCGGCTTACCGATGAAACTGTATTCGTCTCTACTGGTGTCACCACAGGTCTCTCGGCTCTCATCTCTAGTCCAGAAATATAGGCCGGATTCGATGCATTTACGGCGTATGAAACCATTCTCATGAAAGAATGGCAACTCAATCGCACCAAGCCCCATCGCTGTCCCTCGACTTACCTCGGAACGATTCATACCTTCAATGAAACGGCTATACTGACACGCATGTGCTTATATCACCTAGTTGAACGAGATGCCACACATGGGCGAGGAGGCAGAGTGGAAACGGCACCTTCAGCAGGATGGACCATTCACCTATCGCATACGCAAGCATGGGATGATGCAAGTCGATGCCAGATTAGTTAGCGACAAAAATCACTTGGAATCACAAGCAGATGATCGTAGTCCCGGGCAATTGGTCAATGCAGCATCCCTACCTGGAGCAGTTGGAGAAGCGTGGGGTATGGCTGATTGGCACTTTGGATATGGATTCCCAATCGGTGGAGTTGTGGCTACGGATGCTGATTATGGAGAACAAGGAGGGGCTATCTCGCCCGGAGGGGTAGGTTTTGACATCAATTGTGGAGTAAGACTGTTGAAACTGGATATTGAAGAGTCTGAAATCGGCGACCTCAAGGGATTGGCCCGCGACCTTGCCAAGGAAGTTCCCGCAGGGGCAAGTGGCAAGGGTGGAGTAAGTATACGTGAGCAAGATTTGCAAGACATTCTCAATTCTGGGGCGAAGGCTGCAGTAGAACTAGGGTGGGGATTGGATGAAGACCTTGACTCCATTGAGAGCAAAGGAATCCTGCACAACGAAGGAGATGCTGTAAGTGAGCGTTCCTTACAAAGAGGCATCAAAAGTCTTGGAACCTTAGGAAGTGGAAATCATTTCTTGGAACTACAAGTTGTAGATTCACTGGTTGACGAAAAGACTGCGCAGCAATTTGGACTACGTGAAGGACAAGTATGCATGATGATTCATTCTGGCTCAAGAGGGCTTGGGCATCAAGTTTGTAGTGAACACGTTGATGCATTGGAGCGAGAATATCGCCAAGATGGGAATGTTTGGTACAGCGAGAAATGGAACTGGAAATTACCAGATCGTCAACTTGCTGCCGCACCTGTACACTCCAGAGAGGGGCAATCATACATCGAAGCGATGAACGCCGCTGGAAATTTTGCCTTTGCTAACAGATCAGCGTTGGCACAGAGAGCAAGGAATGTCTTGCAAAGGCATTTGGGAAGAGATGGTGATGCTAGTCTGTTGTACGATGTCTGCCACAATATCGCTAAATTCGAGGAGCACACGATTCATGGCTCAAATTGCAATTGCCTAGTTCATAGAAAAGGGGCAACCCGCGCTCTTGCTGGAAACTCAAATGAGATGTTGAAATCGTTTCCTACAGGGCAACCCGTTTTGGTACCGGGGGATATGGGTACCGCATCATGGGTTATGGCAGGACCAATGGAAGATGGCAGTCAAGCATTCTCCAGTAATTGTCACGGTGCGGGTAGAGCTCTGTCAAGAAGTGCAGCTCGTAGGATTGTAGACGGAAAGGCCATGGAAGCGGAATTAGCAGCCAAAGGAATTACAGTCCATGCAAAGACTCGAAATATTCTCTCTGAAGAAGCGCCTCAAGCCTACAAAGATGTAGATGAAGTCATTCGTCTGAGCGCTGGCGCTGGTTTAGCAAGGCCAGTGGCTAGACTAAGACCTCTAGCAGTCATCAAAGGATGACAGACTCACATACAGAGGCCAATTCTTGGAGCGTCTTCGGGAACTGGAGCAGCTCCACTGTGCACTCCATCTGGCTCTTCACAAATGACATTCAACAAAGTATGTACCAACTTTCGTAACTCATCCACTTGCTCTTTCAATTCTTCTACGCTGGAGGAATCCCCCATTGCTTCGCTCATTGTTTGCATTCCCATCCCATCCAAGAGTTTGACCTCTTGAGAAGGCCTTCCTCGCGATACGCCCTTTATATGTAACGATTGGTGGCAAGGGTTGCGCGCGATTTCCTTACCAAGTGCTTGAAGCCGTTACTGATTCTTTTCCAACCACTGGTCACCATAGTGTTTCCACTGTTCCATACTCCATCCATCTGGGAGACCTGTCTCAGGTAAAGGTGGTCCTTGGTTAACTTCCTGATCGCTAGGTTGTTCCTCAGGCATCGGTGGTAACACCTTCTGTACCTCAGGTTCCTGATATGTGGATTGAGGTGCCTCGTAAAAGGCGGTATTTGCTGCCTCCTCCCATTCCTCATCTAGTTCCTCATAATACTCAGATTCACCTTGCCTCTTCAGGATAACCAGCACTGCTAGAACAATGACCAAAATCAGGATGAAGATTGATGCAATCAGAACGGGGTCGCTACCTGAATTGTCATCCTGCTGGCGAGATAATACTGTGGGCATGTCCTGTTCCAAACTAAGATCGCAAGTGATGATCTGTCCTACCTTGATGCAACCAGCCGGAGATGTTGCCGTATCCCAGACATCAAAATCACCACTGATATTCAGATGCAAGCCTTGTGAACCTTGCTTGTAAGTCTCAAAGATAAACGTGTCCAAGGTACGTAATTGACCATCGTTCAAGTCGGTATTGACAAAGCCCTGAGATGCCCAACTTCCTGCACCAAGATCATGGAATAACTCAACCTTGACATTTCCATTCTTGCTACCGATGTTTCGCAAACTAACCGTGATTCCTATTTCATCTCCTTCCTTGATCTCTCCGCCCCTTGGAGTGCTTCCATCAGCTAGTGCGATTGCAATTGAAGGAATACCTAGAACGAATTGACGTACGTTCAGGTAAGGAGAAACCTTGTCGTCAACTGAACCGACTCCGGACAATGAATTCCCGGCTTGGTCACTTGCAATTACCCATAAGGAAATCATGTCCCCTGGGAGAAGACCTAGGATCGAACCATTGGTCAAATCAACAGTGCGAGAATAACTCCAGACATCTCCAACCTGCTCATCCAAGGACATCGTAATCTGATAAGGAACAACATTGAGTAGACTCGAACCGCCCCCTGAATTAGGCCTCCTGAACTCCCACATCAGAATGACATCTTCGTCAGACATGCCTCCATCATCTTGTATCGAGATTGAAATCAACTGGGACTCCAACATTGTGCTATCGATAGTTGACGGAAGAGAATCAAAGGAAACAACTGGTGCATAACTGTCAAGGATGATGTTAGCGACCTGTGTGGTTGCATCGATGGACATTCCTGGTAGGTTGTGTAGAGAGAACTCCAAAGGTATCAACGGGTCTTCAACCCTACGATTCTCCAAAACAAAGGAAATTTGCCATTCACCATCAGCACCAACTAACTCACTCAGGGTACGAGTTTGGGAACCATGCATGTATTCCAGAGTCAGGCTGACATCATCTGGTAATACTTCAACAGGTGAATTACTGAGAACGTGCTCTAAATATCCGCTCAAGCGCAACTCATCTCCTAGTCCGACATATATCTGGTCGGTTCCAGAAGGACTGATTGGTGGAGTCAAATCATCCATCTGTTCGAGAACTAGGGCGAGAGCAGAATCAAATTGCCACCTAAGGTGTCCAAGATTAGGAACGGTGATTACAGGATTGAATAGGTCATCATCGTAAACCAGAACTGCGGGTAAAGACCACTCCGGTAAATCAGCAGAATCCAAATCCCAAGATAAGAAGAATGACACTTCGAGATGATATACTCCCGTAGAGACATCGGTAATCTCCAAAGACGAAACTTCCACCATGGAACCAGATGGTGAAGAAAACGTCGACGAACGTGGGTCCAAATGAATCGCAGCCAACAGATCCTCTTCAGTACCGGCCAAACGAATCTCTATCTTATCGATGGTATGCAGACCATTCGGTTCTGTCATCTGCATCGAGAAAGTGTGTTCCGTTCCAGGCAACAGATATTCATCAGATCTGTCCAAAGTTATCAGTGAAGTATCCAGACTCGGATCAACGTTAGTTGCAACCACAAGTGTGGCCAAATCTGCATCCAATCCAGGGCCTCCACCTTCAATCAATTCCAAGCCTACCCAATCTTGCCCAGTCAAGTATAGTGATACATTTCCATTGGTTGGGATTTGAGAGACGTCTATGCCCTCAAAAGAAACCGTCCACTCGCCCTTGGACAGAGTTGGCATTGCAGCATCCATGGTTTGATAGACGCCGGCAGAATCCATTCCCTCTCTCCAATAATGCAATGTTACCTTGTCAGAATAGGCTTGATCTTCAGAGAATGTGGCCCAGACTTTGAGGTCGTTCACAGGGTCCCAAGTGTATCCATCTGCGGCCCTTCTACCATTAGCGGTATCAACCTCAAAAGCGATGACCGTAGGTTGAGAGTTATCCACTAGTACACTGTATGAAGAGACTGCAGTTACATCATCTGCACCAGCAGCGCCTGTAATGGGGCCAACTCTGACTATACTTGGTGTGATATCCACTTGACTTCCACTCTCAGGCATTGCAATTTGACCTGACCAGAAACCTGTAGATGTGCTGTTCATGATGTAATCACTACCAGCGATATTGATGTTGACAACGAAATGCTCCACTAGAGGGCGATTAGCCACTGTATTCTGGAACCTGACGCTACCGGATACGTCCAACATACTACCAGATTTTGCAAAGAATGGGTAAGAAGGGTCGAAGGCATCGCTAAGCACGTGTCCCATCGAATCATGCACCGCCCAAGAATCGATTTCCAAATCATTCTCGCTGGCCTGAGAACCGCTACCACCACTAGAGGCGGTTGCAGGAGCAAGTCCCTCACCACTATGGTTGAAGGCCTGTGCTGACCATTCAACATCTGACTCATCATCCCAATCCCAAGAAATGTCAAACTGCCAATCAACTTTCCATGAGTTGGAAATCAACGAAACAGAAGATGCTGTAGAGTTGAGTGCCATCATGCTGGAACCAGATAGTTGTGTGAACGTACCTCCAGCTGCTAAGTTTGAAACTTCACATCGAATCTGATCTCCTGTGGAAGTTGTTCCAGTCAATTTGATGACTGAAATCTCCGACTGATCATACAAATGATGATGGCCTGTGACAAAACCTTGTGCGATTCCATTAGGATGGAACGTCGAAGGTACTGTGAACGGCTCATTAGTAATCATCAATTCATGGTATACTCCACCAGTTATGGCAATACCACCGCTAACTGAACTGAATGATAGAGGAATTTCAACTACTGATTTTGCACCACCATCATTGTTTGCCTCATGGTATGCTTTGACCACTGGACCAAGACCGGTGACATTCTCAAACAAACGATAGCCTACCGCTAATGAAGATAGAACAATATCTTGTGCTGTCCCACTGAAATCAATGTCAATCTCCACCCAATCTCTGCCAAAGGAATCCTGATGTGTTGAACTCAAGGAATGAATCGCTGTAGTTACCGAATTGGAAAGCGCAATACAAGTGGAGTCCCATCCACTTGTCAAAGACGCGGCCTGTACTCCGGCAACATCGATTGTCAATGCATCTCCTGTACCAGAATCAGTTTGTAGACAAACTAGACCTGAATGAACTACAGCATCAGCAGGCAAATTGAATGCTGTGCCAACACTTCCTGTAGAGATGGTGAATTGTTCGCTCCTAGTATCAGAGGAATGCGATTGCGACTTACCAGACAATAGATTCTGCCAACCCATGCGCCCTTGGTGTGATGATGAAAGGAACTCCCAGTCATCGCTACCATCCATGGCCACATCGATACTTGCATCCTTAGCTGGATCTACCATGCTCGCTTCCAAAGAGAGCGAATCTATCCAACCGCCAGGAGATACCGAAATCTGCACTCCAAATCCAGGATGGGCATCATTCATCGAAGCACTGGCCATAGGAGGCGCCATGGAGCCATGAGAAACGCCATCGATATCTACTACTGAAACGGCAATGGCACTAGCATCTGCATTGAGTGTCCAGCCATCAAGTGGAACTGAGCTCTCGATAAAATCTGAAGATACTGTCAAAGTGGTTCCAGTTGGATTGGTCAAAACTCCTGTAGAGTTGACCACCATGCCATTGGGTATTTGCCACCCGTTCTCGCTGGCCCCCACTCCACTCATCATTCGAATAGAGCCAACATTGAGTGCAGAGACAAGAGGTGTGAGAATAGGGTCGTTAGTCCCCATGTTGATACGTACACTCACTCCAGCCGCATGCTCATCAAGATCCAATGCTGCCAAAGAGATTGGAAAACTATTGTTCTCGAATCCGGTTATCTCTTGGCCCATTGCATCCAACATCGTTCCTGATACCCAACTGCCGCTCGGCACAACAGCATCAATATCGACGAATCCCATGCCCAATTCATCAGGAATCATTAACGGTGATTCCCAAGACCCTGCAGGATCGAACCAATCAACTTCTAGACCGATGTCATCTAGATACCAACCATCATACTGGACTGCAGTATCTGAAGTAAAAGAAAATCGGAATGAAACTTGATTTCCAGAATAATTGGATAGGTCTGCTGTTGTAGTTCGCCAAGAAGTGGTTCCGGTGCCGCCGGTTGAACCGCTAGAACAGGTAGTCCAAGTAGACCCAACATTGCCATCGAATACACCGAGACCGTATAGTGGGCTGGTCGAATGGCTCTGAATGGTATTGTCATACCAACTTGAACCATTTGCTAATGTAGGATTGAAGTGAGTCCATGTGCCGTTGTTAACAGAGATGTATACTGCACCTCCATCCCAACTATATTCAGCACATATCCATTGGTCAAAGGTGAGCCTAGCACTGGCCCCAGAAGGAATAGTGTAACTCGGAGAATACAAATGGTTCCAAGAACCTCCATCATATGCTCCATCGAGAACCGTAGCAAAGCCTCCTGGGGGGCTGGACCAAGCGGAAGGACCTACCGTAGCAGAGGAAGATATCGTGCCAAATTCCCAGCCAATCTGTCCTGCAACATTCTGCACCTGCCAACCACCGGGTGGTAAAGATGGAGCATCTTCCCAACCATATTGCACTGAAAGTCCTCCAGCACCGATCATGATGAACTGCCAGTCATCAGCCATTCCATTCAATCCAGAGTGCCAAGC
>MDSZ01248613.1_pt1 | contig 12472 bp, 16 predicted proteins | sample 811201 | NCBI WGS metagenome assembly MDSZ01 (sample SAMN05326647, study PRJNA326480) | marine metagenome | isolation source: seawater | place: Indian Ocean: North | collected 2010
GGCCGAGCTGCGTGAGATCGTTGGCGTCCTCGCCCTCGGGGCAGACCACGCTGCGCGCGCGCTCGACAAGCCACGAATCCCCATAGCGTTCGAGCAGCGCCGACGCCACCGACACACCAAACCGCCTGCCCGCGTCACGGTCTCGCTTGCTCGGGTCCGGGTGATCGCCATCGCACACGATGTTGACCCTGGCCACAGACTTTAACCCGAAGCACCAGGAGCCCTCCCACGAGCCGCTCCCACATCCGCTGATGGCGAGCTTTCCATGAGAGAGCAGCGCCAGCGCGTTGAGCTCGCCCTCGCAGATGCTCAGGTCACCATCCTTCGCGATCTCGATCACGGAGGAGAGGAAAGGGCCACGAGGCTTCCCACGCTCACCCATCAAGCTCAGGTATTTGGGGCTCTGGTCCGCCCCGCCGAAGGGGCGCAGGCGGAAGGTGTCGAGCGCGTAGCCCTCGTGGCGGTTCGTGTAGGGGAGCACCAGCATCGGGAAGCGGCGTGGCCCTGGGTGCAGGTAAGGGTTGACCTCCTCCGGGTCGCCCATCAGGCCAGCCTCGTGCAGCTCGCCAGGGGTGTGCTCGTGGCAGAGCTCCCTCCACTGCTCCCAGGTGTCCACCGAGCGCACGCCCATGGCCTCGCTCACGTCAGGGTCAATTCCCCTCGACGTGAGGTAGTCCCTGCCCTGCTCGGTCAGCGTGAGCGCGCCATAAATCTGCGCGAGCACCTCGCGGCCTGACTCGTCTGGCGTCTTCCTGTGGACGATGCGAGGCGTGGTGCACGCCACATAATCGGTCTCCATCGGGATACCAAACCACGCCGAGACCTGCGCCGCCGCGCTCTTGATGTCGAGCTCGAGCACCTCCATCACCATATCGAGCGAGGAGAAGGAGCGATGGCAGGAGAAGCAGTGCGCGCCCCTGCCCGTCCTGGTCGAGGAGTCCGGGTAGATGTGAAAAGCATCCGAGGACGCGCACGCGATGCATGCATACTTCTTGCCCTTGTGCTTCTGGAGCCCGAGCCGCTCGGCGACCTCGAGCGCGTCCACATCGCGCAGCGCATCCCAGGGGATCGTCATCTGGCTATTCATTGGCGACCTCCCCGCTTCTTCGCTTCGAGCTGCTCGGCGTGGAAGGACTCGAAGCACCCGTGCTTTTGCGTATTCCACTCTTCGTATCGGCAATGAGAGAGCATGGCGCGGAAGTCCACGTAACTCGCCTCCGATCCCCTGGAGCGGCCAGCGGTCAAGCGCATGAAGTGCTTGAACTTCTCGTGGTGGCGGTATGGCCTCCAGATCAACCAGAGGTTGTCGGCGTCCTTGGCGAGCTGAGAGGAGCCGTACACATCGTGCGCGGCTTGCTCCTCGTCATCCGGGCCTCGGTTGGTGTGAAACACCGGGATGACGATCGCCCCGAGGTTCTTGGCGATGGCGCGCAAGACCTTGCACACCTCCACGATCTGCTCGCGCTCGCCCCTGGTGCTCTTCTCCACCTCCACCGACTGGGTGTAATCGACGATCACGATGTAGGGGCGGCCCTTGGCGATCTCCTCGCGGTGGGTGCGCATCCTGACTTCGGCGCGGTGGTAGATGTGCTCGGCGACCAGGCGGCGAGGCTTGTGGAGCTTGAAATCTTTCTCGCGTAACGACTCTTCCCACTTATGACGCTTCGCGTCGAACTCGGTGAGGGTCATGCCGTGAGGCGGGGTATCATCCCTGAGTGTGTTGGTCGGGAGTCCCGAAAGGAACGCCACATGGAAGTCCAGGATCTCTTCGTAGAGCTGCTCCACGCTCCACCAGTCCACGATGGCATTACGCGTGAACATCATCGTCCCGCACAGCGCCGTGGTGAACCTTGTTTTGCCAGATTTCTCTGGACCTCCGATGAAGTTGATGGTGCCCATGCGAAGGCCACCACCCTCTACCACACCTGTGCCCTTGAGCCTCCCACCGAGCAACAGGTCGAGGTGGCCAATGCCGGTGGGGTAGAACGCAGGCAAGTCCTCCTCACGACGCTTTTTGCGCTTCTCCCTGCTCTGATCGATGGCTTCCCCGATATCCATGCTGGCGTCCTCCCACGCCATCTCGACCTTCATCAAGACCTCGCGCATCCTGGCCATCTGCTCGGCTGGGGTGGCGTTGCCCTGGGAGAGGAAGAAGCCCACGCGCTGGACCTCTCGCATCTCGGCGGCCTGGCGGATCTCGATGGCGTAGGCGCGCGCCTCGCTCGGGTTGGCTCTCACCTCCGCGAGCTCGTAGAGCTTGGCCTTCCCGCCGATGCGGTCGAGCTTCCCCTTGCGGTCGAGCCACCCCGCCACGAGCGCGATGGAGACCGTGCCATGGGCGCGGAGTGTTTGCGTGATGGCGCGCCAGATGTCACGATGACCGTCTGACCCGAAGTCACTCTCCTTCACCTCGAGGGTCGCCTCGTCATAGGCTTGAAAGTTTCGGTCCTGGTCGCGCAACACCGCGCTGATCAGGTGCTGCTCGTCTGCCGTGGCCAACACCCAGCGGATGCCAGCGCGCTCGGCGGCTTCGTCTTGCTGCTGCTTTGCTCTGTCGAGGATGCTCATTGGGCCACCTCCTCGAAGTCAAACAACGGCGGGAGCACGATGTCCTGATGGTTATCGCACTCATGCGCTGGGGGCAGGTTGCTCAGGCGTTCTTCTTCGGCGCGTTGGTAGCGCGTGGCGTCAGCGTAACGCTTCAAGCTCCCGTCATGCAGGTCTCTCTCCAGCCACCCCACGGCCTGGTGCACGCTGGTGGGTGGATTGGGGCCTTCATCCTCGAGCTGGCGCGAGGTGTAGTTGGCGACCCTGCTGTTGAGCCACTCACACCGCGTTCGATAATCGATCCCTTCACCTGCTGCCGCGATGGCTTTGCACAGCGTCATGGCTCGAACAAGCGTCGCGCCTCGGTGATCGCCAATGCTCGCGCCGAGCTGCTGGAGCTTGTTCAATGCCCAGGCGTCAAAGACTTCTCGGTCCCCGTCCCCACCATCGAGGATGTCATCTTCCTCGGGTGTGGGGGGGTGTTCTTTAACCGAAGGTGAATCGGTGGCTGGAGGTGGCACATCGCCATCGTTGATTTTCCCCTCCATCGATGGATCGTCCACCACCTCCTCTTCTTGGGGTTCTTGGGGGAATTGAGAGGGAGATAACGGGGTTTGTTCCGGCTGCTGGAAAGTCATTCCGTTTAACGGAAAATCATTCTGTTCACCGGAATGTCCGTCTTCCGGAACGTCGTTGTTCGAGAAGTCAAAGAACACCGGCGCGTTGGTATAGTACTCGCGGGTTCGGAGTTCGCCCTGAGCCTTGGCAGCGGCCATCATGGCTCTCATGATGGGCATGGTGCGCTCAGGGATTGTGCAAGCATACTTGCAGGCGTGATTGTCGTATTTGTAAAGCCACCCGTGCTCTTCGAGCCAAGCAAGTGCTTCATAGGTTGCTGACTGACAAAGTCCGCCCTCAAGAATGTACTTGAGGTCACTGTAGCTGTTATCGCCGGTGAGGTAATCGCTACGCTCCCAGATTTTGGTGAGCGTGGCGCGCGCACTGATGGCGCTCGTGCCACTTCCTCTCTTTGGAGAGGGGCCGTGTTTGCTCCAGATCAGCTTTTGATAGACGTCATACAAATTTGCCATTGTCCTCATGCCCTTCGGTTATTGTGATGCTTCGGTTGCTCTCGATTGCTCGAGTTTGGTCTGCAACACGAAGGCATCGGTTATTGTAGTGTATCGGTAATTGATGCCGCAACGGTAATTTTTACCGATACCTGCCTTAGTTCAGTATCTCTTCACTCGAATCGAACGCCAGTGCTCATCACTGGGGTTGGCTTTTATGATCTCAATCCAACCTTCCTCCTCTGCTATCTGGAGATGACGACGCACGGTCTTGTCTGACTTGATGCCAGCTCGCACCATCAGCTCTTCTACTGTAGCGTTGGCGACTCCCTCTTCATTCATGCACACTCCAACGGCCATCAATACGGCTCGCGTGGAAGTGGCGAGGTTATGTTTTGCGGACCACACTTGACCCACCCATGCCATGAGCGTAAGATCTTCATCAAGCCTTATGCCCGGCTGGAAATTGTCGGCGCCCCTCGATTGGTCTCGGGAGGGCGCCGATGTTTTTTCTTGCCCCTCCTGGCCAGAGGTTCCGATTCCGTCTCTTTCACTACTGGCGGCTGGCATCTCTGTCCTCCTTTCAAGTCTTAAAAGCCTTTTTTCGTTCGTCAAGCGTTCAGTACGCTCTTGGGGTGAGGTATCTTTGCCATACCCGGATTTCCCGAGCGGAGACCCCATAAATGATGGCGTTCGCTTTCGATTTATCGTCATGCGATCATCCCAGGTGCTCATTTCATCACCTCCGACTCCATCATTGCCACCAATTCTTCCAAAGATTCTGCGGTGGTGGGGGGTGTGAACTCCCTCGAGCTCCAGATCAGGTAGATCTCTGTACCGATGATGACCGCGCCGCGCTCTCGGTCCTGGAGGCGCGTTTCGCGTAATGCGTGCACTGCCCAGGAGAGGTGCTTCGGCATCGGCGCCACAATCAGCTCGTAATCGAAGTCGATGATGTCCTTGCCGATCTGCCCCCAGAGGCGCGCTCCGCCTGTCTCCTCGCGGGTGAGCACGCGCATCAGCGAATCCTTGCGCGTCGATACCTCTTCGCGCGCGCGCGCGTCCAGGCTTGCCCCCGCTGCCGCAACCTCCACCTCCATCGGATTTGGCTGAATCACTTCGGCCTGGGTGTTCTCCTCCAGGTCGGGGAGCTGCTCGCGCTTGCGGATGGTCGGGCCAACTGCTTTCAAATCAGCTTTGGAGGGGGTGGGGGTGGAAGACTGGTAACTTTTACCAGTCGATCCAATCTTGTCGGTGTTGATGGTGCGCCCGTCTGCGCCGGTGCGCTCGAGCACGGCGTTGATGTCGCCAGCCTCCTCGAGTTCCTTGCGCACCTTGCTCACGGTAGGGTGAGAGACCTTGCACATCTCCGCCAGGGCGCGGTCCGAGAGCTTGACCCACTCCTCGTCTTGCAGGGCCTTGAGGACGGCGCGGCGCTTGTCCTCGTTGGTGCGCCGCTTTCCGTGGGTGGCGTTGGCCTGGATCGAGTACTTGATCGCGTCACGCAGGCCACCTGACTGGATCTCGGCCTGGATGGTCTTGTAGCCCTTCTTCTGGGCAGCGGCGATGCGGTGGAACCCATCTGCGAGCCAGAGATCCTTGCCCTTGCGATACACGGTGATCGGCGGGAAGGGCTCGAGCTCCTTGTCCACGACGACGTGTTCGGCGTCGCTCGAGCGCTGCATGGTCTCGGCGTACTCCTTGACGGTCTCGGTGTCGAGCGAGACGCGCGGCTGGGTGTCACCGTCGAGGCGAAGGTCTTCGATCTTGACCCACTGCTTGCCATAAATCTTGGCGAGCTCGGAGCGCTTGGCGCGCTCGCGGTCCACGATGGCTTGAGCTTCACTCCTGGCGAGCTCGCGTTGAGCTGCCAGGATGTCTTGACGAACGTTGGGGGCGGATTGGTCTGACATATCAGAACATCTCCAAAAGGGTGGTGGCGGCTTTCTTGTAAGCGGCGGCGGCGCGCCCGCCAGGGGCGTAGAGGTAGACAGGCTTGCCGTACTCGAAGCTCTCCTTGACCTTGGCGTCGGTCGGGATGGTGGGGAGCACACGGCCTGGAAACATCGCTTCCACGTCCGCCAGCGTGCTGGTGTCGTGGTTGCGGCGCTGGTCGAAGTCGGTGACGAGCAGGGCGTCCACATCTAGCGTAGGGTTGAGTTGGCGCATCTCGCTCAGGGTGGCCATCAGCTGCGCCAGACCCACGAGGTTGCTGGTGGAGGGCTCGAGCGGCACGAGCACCTTGTCTGTGGCAGCCAGCGCGCTCTCGGTCAAAAACCCGAGCGTGGGCGGGCAGTCAATCAGGATGATGTCATGGGGCAAGCCCTCCAGGGCGCGCTTGAGCCTCAAGACAGCCAGCGAGCTGTCGATGGTGGCTTCTGCCTTGGCGAGTTGTCGGCCTCCCTTCACGATCTCGAAGCCATGCGCGGTGTCCTCGGTGGCGAGCTTCCCGGTCAGCAGGGCAGCCAGCAGCTCGGAGGCGTCTGGCGCGAGCCCTACATGGTGGGTGGCGCTGGCTTGCGGGTCGAAGTCCACGAGCAGAACAGACTTGCCCATATCCGCCCAGGCCGCGGCCAGGTTGACGGCGGTGGTGGTCTTCCCCGCGCCACCTTTCTCGTTGATGATTGCGATCGTCGTCATTGCGTGAACTCCAACTTGGAGAGGATGGTTGCCGCCTGGGCATCCAGCGTGGCTGTCTTTGCGTTGTAATCATTGAAGGAGTAGCCCGAAGGGTCGAATGCGATCACGCGGTATTGCTCGGCAATGGCATAGAGCTCGACAAGGTACTCTTTGCGCTTGCCGTCCTCGAGCGTCTTGATCTCCTCCTTGACGCTGGCGAGCACCTTGTCTGTGTCGTCATCCCAATGCGAAGCGGCGATGAAGAGCTGTTTGAAGAGCACGCTCCTGGATGCGCCTTGCTCGATGCTCAAGCGCCATGCGCCGCTCCACTCTTTGGCCAGGGGCTGCACGATGCCTGCAAAGTAGATCCTGAGCTTTTGCTCGGGGGTGGAGGAGGCTGGAGGGAGGGTCATGGGAAGCAAGTCGATAAGCGCGGTGCAGTGGCGGTTGTAGTAGGCGGCCATGCACTTATCCAGGTTACAATGGGCCTCTACAGCTTCCTTGAAATCTTCGGGGTAGATGCGCTCTCGCTGGAGCGAAGCCCACGAACTTTCTGTACCGCAGATGTCATTCTTGGGGATTGCGACACCGCACCCCGAGAACATCACCAAACCCAATCCAAGAGCTATTTTCGTCAATGTGTTCACGCGCACCTCTCCTGTGCAACCGAGCAATCCTTGCTCCGCGCCGTCCGTGGTTAAAATGTGGTCGTGCTCAGCTCGCCGCTGCGTCCAGGTCGGGGATCTCGCGCGCCAGGGAGATCAACTCCTCGACTCCATCAAGCCCGAGCACTTCAGCGATGGCATCGAGGTCTTCGATGGCCTGGCTGGACCCGTTCTCAATCCGTGAGATCTTCTTCTGGTCGAGCCCCACCTTGCTTCCAAGCGTGGACTGCGACCAACCTTGCTCGTTCCTGAGCGCCGCGACCTTGCGACCTATTTTCTTGCTGATGTCCAACTCGAGCTCTCCTTGGCTCAATCTCGTTACGCAACCCACTTTGCGACTTACCTAGGCGGAAAAACAACCCTCCTACTAAAATAATGACTTCCCCTCTTGACTCAAGTCATAAATTGAGTACATTAGTCATTGTCAGGGTGGAAACACCCCAAAGACTGCACGGAGATCAAGTCATCATCCGTTCAGTCATCAAAAAGACCCATGATCAGATCAGACGATCGATCGCAACATGATCGATCAAAATCGATCGCAGGAGATCAAGATGAGCACACGAGAGGAAATGAAGGCCGAGGCCAAGGGGCTCGACGCCATGCTCGGGCGACACCAGCAAGTCATCGACTACAAGCGCTCACGCTCCTTCGCGAGCGAGGAGTACGCCCTGGCCAAGGAGTGGGCCGCCGAGATGTGGGCAGCGCTCGAGCCAGTGGCGGATGACTTCTTCAATCGTTGGAACGAGATGGTCAGGACGGAGGAGGCTGAGAAGGCCGCCTGAGCACCGAGGGCACCACGGAAGGTGCCAGCCCCCACGCCAGCTAAAGGAGGCTGCCAGCCCGCTCGAAGGCGTGCTGTGACCCCGTTCGATCCGGGGGTGTGGGATTGCGAGAGGTGGAGTAGAGCCACCTCCACCAGAAACTAACTTTTCTTCAAACACCACTTTTCTTGAGTGATCCGCCCGTGTTAGACTGCACGGGTGGTCAGGAGGATGACCATGCACAAGGAAATCAGAAGAGCGATCCTGCGCAGGCAGACGAGCTGGACGATGGCCGCCACGGCGACGCCATCGGACAACGCGCGCAAGCGCTTCGCGGACGAGGCGGGCTTGATGTCCGTCCTCTGGAGCGGGCCACAGGATGACCCGGAGGCGCTGCTCGAGCTGCTCCCCTCCTACGTGGCGTGGCTCACCGAGATGGAGGCGCGCCTGGTCGCCAAGGAGGCGAGCGCGAGGGAGATCCCCCCGCACGTGCCAGTGCACATGGGCAAGCGCCAGCTCGCGTGGAGCTACTACGCGGCGCTCGCGGAGGCGGCCAGGAAGGAGCTTCGGCTGGTCAAGGGCGCGTTGCTCGTGTGTGAGGAGTCGGTAGAGGCAGATCGCCCCGTCGAGCTTGACGAGTGGCATGTGTTTGACGACGCGGGCCAGGTCATCAACGTGGCTTATCAGGCGAGGGTGTGAGCATGAAGATTCGAGTAGGCGATCAGCTGTTCGCGCGAGGGAAGTGGGTCACGCTCTGCCAGGTCATGGACGAGACGGACCTCTTCGAGGAGGACGGCGACCCGGATGTGACCGTGCTCTATGTGCAAGAGGTCCACCCGGAAGGAATGGGGAGCCACCTCTACCTGAATCTGTGGGAGGTGGAGGCGGTGATGGAAGAGGTAGAGAGGAGGGCGGCGTGAAGATCGATTCAGACAGACGATATTTCAAACTCAACGAGAAGGGCAGGGCGATCTTCGAGGAGTACTCGGAGGCGCGCGCCAAGGCGATCAGGGAGAAACTCGAAGCGGCCAGGGCGTTGCTCGAGGCGGAAGGCTTGCCCGAGGATGCAGACAAGCTCGGGTTGTTCCCGGACAGGCGTTATCAGATCGCCATCCCCGAATCCCTCCAGGAGCATCTCCCCGAGTTGCTCACCAAACCAAACCGCTGGGGCTATTGTCGGCTCAAGCAGAACAGGAAGAAGGGCGTCGAAATCCAGGCTGCGATCGAGCAATACAAGGTGCCGAGCACCAGCTCGTACTTCCCCACGCTCGGGCTCGGGCGCGGCTGGGTGGTCGGAAGCTATTGGGTGTCCCCATCTCTCGGCGTGTATGGCGATGAGGTCGTGCTCATTAACGTGCCCAAGAAGATCCCATGGGGTGAAACCTACGAACCAGACTTCGAGTTGCTCGAGGAGATGACGCTCGCCGAGTGGGCAGCGCTGGTCGAGAAGGTCGAGGGCCAGGAGGAGGCGGCGTGAGCCTGTTCGACCGACAAGAGGAGGCACACTGCTACCGTTGCAACGGCAACGGCGGTTACCTCATCTGGCCCGATGGCTACTACGGCCCCAGGTGGATGATCTGCGTTCGGTGTGATGGTGGGGGGTGCGTCCCCGAGGATCAAAGCACCGCGGAGATGCTTCAGGATATGCTTGCGTGGAGCAGCATTAGCCAGAAGCAGCTCGCCAAGATCGTCGGCGTCTCACCCTCGAGCGTCGGGAGGGCAGTGCGTGGCGAGGTCGAGCCGACTTGGTTGGATGGCTTCACCTATCCAGGGAGCACGCTGGTCGGCATGAGGGCGCTCGCCTGGGCTTGCATTCAGTGCGCCGCGAAGGGTGGCGTGCCGGACTGCTTCGCGTGTTGGGATAAGGGCACCATCGTCGATTTCGTCGGCTGGCATCCGTTCAACAGGATGTGCAAATGCGCCGCTGGCGAGGCGAGGCTGGAAGAGATGGCTCGTGAATCACAAGAGATCTGGAGGAGGAACAACGCGAGCGAGGAAGCAACGTGAGCGCGAGTTAAAGGCACCCCACCACCACCTCTCACGAGAGACCAGCCCGCCAGGAGAACCCTGCGCGGGCTTTCGAGGTGAAAGCGTTCTGCTGCCGTGAGGGCAGCGGAGACGAGGGGAGGAATCCCCGCCCCGCTCAGGCGAACAGTGCCCCCTGGCGGTGGTGGCCGGTGCGATGGGAGCGGGAAGATATTTAAGCAAAGACCGTAGAGCCCCACGAGGTGGGTTAAACAACTCACGCGAGCTGAAAGACTGCCTGGCCGGTCTCGATAAGAAGGTGTGCGAACGGCGAAAGCCAGGAGGTAATTATGAAGTGAATGAACCTGGGGAAGGTTCCCGCTGGCCTGCAAAGGCCCATGGCACAGTGTTCGTAGCGGCGTAAGGCGTAGATCGGGGTTTGACGTATTTCCCGATGGCGCGCCCTCGCAGGGGTCACACCCTGGCGCCGCTTTCCTCCAACCGGAGCAAGCAAAGGAGAAGAAGATGAATCATTACCTGCAAGAGATCCACGCGCTCGTGAAGCGCACACCCCAGGAGCGGGGTGTGCTCGAAAGTCTGGAGGTGCTCGACAAATACATTGCTCATCTCCAGCGGCACGAGGAAGCGATCCTCATGCTTTGGCCGCAAGATAAGGCGTATTTCCCTGAGCAATCCGCGCAGGATATGCGCGACATGATCGCTACACATTTGAAAGGAGAGGGAGATGAGTGAGTTGATCCCGAATGAACTGGCCCGGGCGCTCGTGCGCGTCTACGCCAACGTCAGCCGCATCCCCAAGAACGGAAAGAACGATTTCCATGGCTACTCCTATGTGATGGAGGGCGACCTGGTGGACCACCTGCGTGGGTTGCTCGCGGAAGAGGGCGTGGCGGTGTTCCCGAGCGTGCGCGAGCACGTCGTGGAGGTGACAGAAGACCACCGCAAGCGCCAACAATTCATGGCCACGGTAACGCTGGACGTGACCTTTATTCACGGCGATTCGGGCCAGCAACACACCACGAGCTGGGTGGGGCAGGGCGTCGATAACGGTGACAAATCCTACTACAAGGCGTACACCGGCGCGTTCAAGTACGCGCTCATGAAGACATTCCTCATCTCGGCAGGTGATGACCCTGAAGAGGAGGGCGCTCGACGCAGGCCAGAGAATGGAGGTGGAGGTGGTGACAGCAAGCCATCGCGCGCGCCATCGACACCCCAGAAGACCACGCTGCCCGAGAAAGATCACAGTCAGGACGAAGCGTGGAAGACGCAATCCAAGCGATTCTTCGCGCTGGCGAGCGAGGCGAACGTCTCGGATGACGAGAATCACGCCTACCGGGAGTGGTTCAAGGAGCAGCTCGGCGCGAAGAGCTGGACGCACATCCCCACCGACAAGCTGCAAGGGTTGAATGACGCGCTCCAGAAGCTCGACCTGGAGGAGCGCGGCGCGCGCATGAGGAGCAAGGGATGAGCGGCGAAGAGTGGGCAATCTTCGAGCAGGTGTTTGATCTGCTCGGTGTCGTGGCCTGGATCTGGGTCGGTGTGACGCAATTTGAACCAGCGGGAGGTGAGTGAGATGGCGTGGCTGAAAGAACAGCTCCAGCGCCTGGGCATCACCTACCTCGAGGTCGAGCAGCGCCTGGGGCCTCTCACGGACAGGGAGGCTCACCACGTGGCGAGGATGCTTTGCGGCCTTGAGCCGGGGGTAGCGCTCGAGACTCTGGAGAGGGAAGGGAAGACATGGATACGGTCAAAGCTGATCAAGCGCTGAGATACGCACAGCGAGCCTACGGCCCAACGCTGTGGGACAGGGCAAGAGCATGGATGCTCGCGAGGAGGAAGCGCAAGTGAACGTTCACGTTTCGTATAGCCCGCACGGGTGGGCTGACGTGGCCACGCACGAGCGATGCGGCGGCCCTTCGAGGGGCTTGATTCGACGCCGAGCCATGGGTCAGGTCAGCGGCGATTGGAGCCACTACGAGCTCGCGCCTGCGTCAGAGGCGGAGGGCGACTGGCCACCCCAGACAAAGTGGGTGGTGCGCCTGGAGGCAGGCTACGACTGGAGGGATCGCAGCGAGCAGGAGCATGTGGACAGGGCGCATGGGCTCTTACTCGTCCCGGTGCTGCTCCCGTGCGGCAGGTGGTGCGCGTGGAGTTTTAAAAACCCCCCCACCCCCGTTTTTCTCGGTGAGAGCTGGGCGAGCCTGTTCGCGCGCATGAGCGAGGATCTCGGGCCAGGGGTCACGCGCCAGCTCATGCTCGAGGCGGGCGAGGACAGCGCGCGGTGGGAGAGGGCGCTCACGCTCCATGCTCACTACCACGGCAAGCCAGCCAGGTGGGCGCTCGAGAGGAAGGTAAAGAACCTCGATAAAGACAACATCAATCGCGCCGCGCTCGCGCCGCCAGTGAGGCAGGCGAAGACGTGGACAGTGAAGGAGAAAGAAGTGGTCAAGCAGGCAGAAGAGAAGGTGGTGGAGGTCAAGCTGCGTGATAAGCACGAGTGGGGGCCGCTCACCGAGCTTGTCGCGCTCGAAGACGCGCCCGCCAAGTCGCGCATCTACACCCGAATGGCGAGCAAAGACCCGAAGTGGGCGCACTACGAGAGGAGGCCAGCGCCAGCAGACGCCTCAGGCTCCTACGAGGGGCGCCTGCGCCCTGGCACGGATTGGGCGCCGCTCGGCGTGGAGGAGACCCCGGGCGTCGTGAAGGTGCTGCCCGTGCCGCCGACGACCATCCGCCCGTCCGCGACCATCCATGGCAACGAGGTCCGCGGGGAGGACAGCATCACCAAGCAGCTGCTCAAGATCATCCGCAAGAACAA
>MDSZ01068698.1_pt1 | contig 12469 bp, 15 predicted proteins | sample 811201 | NCBI WGS metagenome assembly MDSZ01 (sample SAMN05326647, study PRJNA326480) | marine metagenome | isolation source: seawater | place: Indian Ocean: North | collected 2010
CAAACTTGGGTTGGAGGTGGATTCGATGATTATGAACCACAAGAAACTTTTGATTGGAAAGTTTGTTGTACAAATAAGAAACCAGATATTCATAGACTTCTAGCGGTAATGCATTTGTGTGATGATCCAAGTTTTAAGGGAACATATCATGATATGCCCAGAAAACCAGAAATGGTAAAGATGATATCATACACAAACACGCATCAACACTATAAGCCTCCTCAACCCACTTATATGATGCTATCTGAAGAATATAAAAATAAGATTCTTGAAGAAAGATTTCAGATTTTCACAGAAGCATATCTGAATAATGAGTTATTTTGGGATTCAAATGATCATGAAAAGATTTCTGGTGAAGATCAGATCAAGACTATAGAAATAACAGGTAATTCTTTTCTTACGCTTGTAGCAGAAACGCTGTGGGACACTAGAACACAGTTTTGGTCAGAGAAGACATTAAAGCCCATGTATATGTTGAGACCATTTATTATTCTTGCATCTCCTGGTAGTTTAAGTCTTATTAGAAGACTAGGATTCAGAACTTTTAGTCAGTGGTGGGATGAGAGTTATGATGAAGAAATAGATCATGGAAAAAGATTTGAAAAAGTTATGAAAATTGTTGATGATATTAGATCAATGTCCGATTATGATTTACATCATATGTTGATCGAAATGAAATCTGTTTTAGATCACAATAGAAAACATGCGATAGAAGAATTACATAAGGTTTATCTTATATGACTTGGTGGTTCTATGGATGTTCATATACCGCTGGACATGAGATAAATGATGCGGCAGTAAGAAATGAAGATGGTACATTAACTTGGCCTGCAACCACAAACAAACACTGGGAACAAAATAGAAAAGACAGTTGGGCAGGAACATTATGTAAATTAAAAAATGTTAAGTTTTGTAATAGAGCAGAGTATGGAAGTTCTAGTGGTCAGATGATGAAAGATTTTCTTTCAGATATTGAGCAAAATAATATTGAACGAGGGGATGTTGTTGTATGGGCATCAACTTTTAGTAGAAGGTGGTTTGATATTCAAGATAATCATAGTAAGTCATGGGTTCCTAATAGCCTAGAAATGTTTGGCGGTAGCAAACAGGATTATCTATTAGAAACTTGGTCTGATACACATTTGGTGTATAGATTTTTCCTAGATTTATATCAATTTGTTACGATATGTCATCATGAAGGTTATGAATGTATGATAATACCCTGTGGTGATCCATTGCAGAAGGAACTTAGACTACTTATAGAGAAAATAGGTATAAAAAATGAGAAACTATTGAAGATTTCGGAATATATAATTAGTAGAATAAGAACAAATGTGGTACTTTTTGATAAAAGAATGTCATTTAGTACATATACAGGAGATTTAATGGATGCTAATGGTGGTGACACAGCGAAGGATGATTGGTATAATCCGGGCGGTCATCCTACGAAAAAAGCCCATGATTGTTGGGCAAAACTAGTTTATCAGCATTTAGAATCATAAATAAAATTATGAGCAGTAATATTATATTTTTTCCGAAGCATAAGATATCTTCTCCTACAGGTTATCGAATTAACCTTTACACAGAAGAACAGATTGATATAGTTTTATTTTGTATAAATATGACATTAGATCGAAATGATCCTAGTAGATATACGAGGAAAGATTTGAAGTCACTTGACCCCGAATATGTCATTTCTAAAATGACTCTCTGCCTAGATAGCACATTCTTATCAAAATCAGCAAAGGAGCAAATCCGAAAAATAATTCACTCTATAGAAATCATTCCACTTTCGGTATTAAAACAGAACTACAAGTGATTGGCGGGTACGAAGTTTGTACCTTTTTTTAAACTAGAATAGGGAAATCAACCGCATGGCACGAAGAAAAAGTCTACAAGTTGTAGATAACTTTGATAATGAAATGCGTGAACCAACAGAAAACAATAAATGTAAAATTCAGATAGACGATCTTAAAACAATAGGAGCATTAACACAAACCCAAGGACAATTCTTTTCACAGTATGAGCAAGGTGCTAAAGCAATGTTATTACATGGTTCAGCAGGAACAGGAAAGACTTTCATTGCAGTATATAAAGCACTAGAAGAAGTATTAAAAACCCGCAAATTAGATAGAGTCGTAATAGTACGATCAGCGGTACCCTCCAGAGAAATAGGACACTTACCAGGAGATCAAGACGAAAAAACAGCAGTCTACATGCAACCATATGTGGATATGTGCGAAAAGTTCTTTCCAAGAAAAAGCAACGCATTTAAGCGACTAATCAATCAAAAATCAGTAGAATGGATGATAACATCGTTTGTCAGGGGAATAACACTTGATAAAGCCGTGGTTATTGTCGATGAATGTCAAAATATGAATGATATGGAGTTAAATTCTATCTTGACAAGAGTAGGAAATAATAGTAAAATAATACTCTGTGGAGACTTTAGACAATCTGATTTATACAAAAGAGGAGATATGTCAGGATTGCAGAAATTCACTGTTATTGCAGAAAGTATGCCATCTTTCAGAATTCTCGAATTTTCGACAGATGATATCGTTAGAAGCCGATTTGTGCGAGAATATCTCGTTGCCAGACAAAAATATGAAGAAAATTATGAATTAACTGCTTGACATTTGCTAAAATACCAGTTATAATACTAGTATGTTTAATCATGTTGATATTGGTGAATTACCTCGACTAAAACGCAAGACTGTTGATGGTAAGAGATTGTATGTTAATGAGCAGGGTGACAGATATCCGTCTGTTACCACTGTTCTTAGTGTTCGCAACAAAAAGAGCATATACGAGTGGAGACAGCGTGTCGGAGCAGAAGTCGCCGATAAAATATCGAGAAAGGCTTCTACCAGAGGCACTAGAATCCATAAGTTATGTGAAGACTATCTAAACAATAAAGAACTTCCAGAAATGTCTCTTTTAGATTTAGATACCTGGAAATCTTTCAAACCAGTTGTGGATAGAATTGATAATATTCATGCAGTAGAACCTTTCCTATACAGCGATCATTTACAGATGGCTGGTCAATGCGATGCCATCGCAGAATTTGATGGGAAACTATCAATCATTGATTTTAAAACATCGAAAAGAAAGAAATATCACGGTGGAATATCTAATTATTTCGCTCAATGTGCCGCTTATGCGATCATGTATGAAGAAAGAACAGGTACTCCGATAGATAGAACTGTGGTTTTAATAGCCGTTGATGGTGATGAACCACAGATTTTTATTGAAAATCGTGATAATTACACAGATTATTTGTTAGAAAGTAAGCAAATGTTTGACAACAATTTGTATGATTGATAAATAATATGCTCGGTGATGTAAATTGAAAAGTAAACAGGACGAGGGTGCGATTCCCTCCGCCTCCACCAATTTTATCCTTATAGACCCGATTATGGGGGCGAATAGGATCGACTGGTACTTAGTAGAGGATACGGAGAGTCGGTGTGCGAACAGCCGTAAATGTAAGACAACAATAACTGCAAACGATAATTTTGCATATGACGATTACGCTTTAGCGGCGTAAGATCAGTCGGGGTTCGGAGACGCCTAGCAACAGAAGTCTCCATTTTTTTACTCTAGCAGAAAAGGTAAAGGCTATGATTAAGAATCTTTTACTAGCGGCAAGTTTGATATTGCCACCAAGTATGATTGGAAACATAAGTGTTACTGATGAAGCGAAAGACAAAACGCAATTGGAAGAAATAACGATAACGGCAGTAAAACAAGAAATGCCATTAGACCCAGAAGAGGTATTCTGTTTGGCTCAAAATATATATCATGAAGCCCGAGGTGAAACAGAAAACGGTATGATTGCAGTTGCAAATGTTACTCTGAATAGGGTCGATGATCCTAGTTTTCCGAGTTCTGTTTGTGATGTAGTATATCAAGCAAGATTATGGGAAGGATTTCCTGTAAGAAATGCATGTCAATTTTCTTGGTATTGTGATGGAAGATCCGATACCATTAAAGAAATGCCAAGATTTAGAAAGATTTATGACTTGGCAAAAGAAGTAATGCGTGGAAAAATTGATGATGTAACAGATGGTAGTACATTTTATCATGCAAATTATGTTGATCCATATTGGTCTCAACATTTTACTAAGGTAGCCCAGATTGATAACCACATTTTCTACAGAAAGTACTGAAATAGAACCAATGAATTTTATTGTGACAGGTGGATGCGGATTTATCGGCTCCCATTTAGTTGAAACTCTTGTTATGATGGGACAGAATGTTCTAGTTATTGATGACATGAGAAACGGCAAAACGATCTTTAAAGATAATCCGAACATAAAGTATGTTCATCAGGATGTCTGTAGCGTTCATCCAACAATTAAACAAGGAAAATTCAATGCTATTTTCCATCTAGCAAATACACCTAGAATTCGATTAGCAATCGAGCAACCGTTAGAAGCACTAAGAAACGGGATTGATCCCACGATACATGTTGCAGAATGGGCCAGAAAGTTTAAGTGTCCATTGTTTTATGCAACTTCTTCTAGCACAATACATTCGGATTTCACATCGAATCCATATACCTTTGCGAAGACTGTTGGTGAAGATATATTGCAGTTATACGATAAGCATTATGGTCTCCATTATCATTTATTATATTTTTATAATGTGTATGGACCAAGAGAAGCAGATTATGGAGAACATAGCACAGTTATCAGATCATTTAAGAATCAGATTTTAAAGGGAGAACCCCTCCGAGTTTTTGGTTCTGGCAGAAAGACAAGAGATTTTACACATATTCATGATGTTATTGATATGCTTGTTGTTCTACTTAAAGCAGAAAAGAAACCACGAAATGTACATTTGGGAACAGGTAATCCCTATTCAATAAGAGAAATTGCAGAAGCATTTAATCATCCTATTGTACATGAGTTTGATAAGCCAGGTGAAGCACATGATACATTATGCGAAGAACCATATGCGCCATGTGATTTTGATGTTATTGGTTATATCAAGCATTGGAAAGAAGAGTTTGATGAGTCTAAAACATTTCGTAGAGTACAACAACAATTAGAAGAGATTGATACCAAGTTCGGTATTGATAGTTAGGAGAAGTAATGCCGAAATTAATAGTTGATAATGATATACAAACTGAAAATATGAGCGATGAGTTCATGATAACTAAGGAGTTTAAAAACTCTGCTGAGTTTTCACAGTACATAGAGAAATTGGGAGTCCATACAGATAGTTATATTGATGCGATAGTTGACTATTGCACAAAGAGAGGTATAGAGATTGAGACTATTAAAAAACTATTATCTCCATCTTTAAAAGATAAGATCAAAGTTGAAGCAGAAAATCTTAATCTTATTAAAGGTTCTAATGGTGGAGGAAAGTTGCCTATATAATGGATTCGTTTGATGTTTACAAAATATATCTTGCTTTAAAATTACACTTTACAAACAAAAATTATGATGTTGTAAAGTATAATGGCAAAGTAAAGGCATCCGAAAAATCATTCTTGAAAAGAAACGATGGTATCTTCTTCAAAAAATTAGCCAAAAAATATAGCAGAGAAGAAATAGTAGAATATTTTATTGCTACCTTTATTGTTTCTGGTTCAACAATTCACCTTTCAAATGAAGCAGATAGAAGATATGAAGAATGGAAAACTAGAAAGTCTAAGCGAGAATATTTGTTTGAAAGAGATATTGCTAAGATCATATTAGAAATGGAAAAGAGAGAAGTTAGCAATCCATTTGTTGAAAAAAATTTACAACACCCCTTGACTTTTCAATTATACTATGCTAATATGATCAACATTGAAACTATGGTAATCACAGATAAAATTTTTAATTTTGTCGATATAGATACAAGTGATGTTTTCTTATCTCAGAGTTCATTGACGATAAAAAAATATCGACCATTTGTTAAAGTTACAGATAATATGTTGACTGTAGCGAAAGACCTTGAAGGCTGTATAAATAGGAGTATACTTGATGGCCAGCAAGAAAAAGTCTCGATCTCGGTATGAGGAAGAGCATAACCGCCGTGTTCGGAAAGTTGAGTCTGATGTTAAATTAAGGCTTGACAAATACAAACACAAGTTATATGATGAAAGCAGTTATGAAAGTGATGACTTTTATGATCAACCGCATATAACGAAAATAAATCGTAAACATCGTACATAAAGGAGAAAAATATGTCGTTCAATTCACTATCCGATCTTCGGAAATCTCGTGGCAACTTTGATAATCTCATGAAAGAGGTTGAAAAGATGTCTGCCACAACTACCACTCAATCTAGAGATGATGGCAAAGAATGGAAGCCAACAGTCGATAATGCAGGCAATGGTCTTGCTGTTATTCGTTTTCTTCCAGCACCTAAGGGCGAAGATTTGCCTTGGGTTCGTCTTTGGAATCATGGCTTTCAAGGTCCCTCTGGAAAGTGGTACATTGAAAATTCTTTAACTACTCTTGGACAGCAAGATCCAGTGTCAGAGTTGAATTCTGAACTTTGGAATTCTGGCGTTGATGCTGATAAGGAAATTGCTAGGAAACAAAAGCGAAGGCTTGCGTACTACTCTAATATCCTTGTTGTTAAGGATCCTGCGAAACCAGAAAACGAAGGTAAAGTTTTCTTGTATAAGTTTGGAAAGAAAATCTTTGATAAGATTCAGGATGCAATGAAGCCTGAGTTTGAAGATGAGACTCCAGTAAATCCTTTCGATTTCTGGGAAGGAAGAAATCTTAAACTGAAGATTCGTCAAGTTGAGGGATTCCGAAACTATGACAAGTCGGAGTTTGAGTCTTCTGATTCTGTTGTTGCTGATAATGATGAGGCAATAGAAGCAATCTGGAACCAGCAACATTCTCTTCAAGAGATTGTTGATCCCAAAAACTTCAAGTCTTATGATGAGTTGAAGAAAAAACTTGACATGGTTTTAGGTTCTACTAGAACTGTTCCTTCAGCGTCAAGCGTATCTGTTCAGACAGGTGATGCCGCTGATGATCTCTTTGTTGAGTCTAACACGGCAACTGCACCCACATCTTCTGAAGATGAGTCTGCAATGTCGTATTTCGCAAAACTTGCCGAAGACAACTAAATAGTCGTAATTGGCTTTATAGGGGGCCTAGTGCCCCCTTTTTTTGAATCATGCATGGAATAATATTCGGCGGACTATTAGAAGATATGGGAATGGATCCTGATGCGTTTAGTATTAGGCGATCTTCTGGTGCCCATAAACTTGCTACATATTTACGACAACATAATTATGATATTGAAGTAGTTGATTATATCCATCGTTGGAAATTAGAAGAGTTACAAGAATTCACTAGGAAAAGAGTTAGTGATGAGTTATTATTTTTTGGTTTTAGTTGTACATTCTTTATTGATACTGATGTAGTACATGAATTCATTAAATGGCTCAAACAAGAATACCCAAATATTCCCATTGTTACTGGTAGTCAAAACGCCGCACTAGAAAGTCTGAAGTGTGATTGGTATTGCTATGGGTACGGAGAATACGCTTTATTATCGCTTTTAGAACACTTCCAGGGCGCACCAGAGCCCGTTCATGAGAATAGAGTCATAAATGCATACGCAAATTATAAAGCGTTCCCTAAAGACGAATTAGAAGTCGAATATGAAGATAGAGATTATATTCATGAGAGAGAAATACTTTTATTAGAGTTTGCTAGGGGATGTAAGTTTAAATGCTCATTTTGTTCTTTCCCTGTTCTTGGTGCTAAGGGCAATTATATTAGAAATGCACAAGGCGTTTATGATGAGATGATGAAAAACTATGATAAGTGGGGAGTTACTCACTACATGGTTTTAGATGAGACTTTCAATGATCACAGCGAGAAAATAAAAGTCTACGCAGACGCCTGTAGAAAACTTCCATTCAAACCCAAAATGACTGCTTATATTAGAGCCGATTTATTAGTCTCTAAAATACAGGACTGGGATAATCTTATTGATATGGGAATAACTTCACATTTTTATGGTGTTGAATCGATGAATCATAAATCTGCAAAGTCTATAGGCAAAGGCATGCAGAGTGGTAAGATACAAGATGGACTATTGGCAGTAGATGAATATTTTAGAAAAAATGCTGGTTTTTATAAAGGACACATCTCTCTTATTGCAGGACTTCCACACGAAACTCTTGACACACTACGAGAGACAGTATCTTGGTTAAGTAATTATTGGTCACATCATAGTTATCATATGAATGTATTGATGATAAAGGATCTAGATAATACGCCACCCTCACTCAATCACAATTCAGAAATGGATAAAGATTGGACTAAGTTCGGTTATAGACGAGCAGAGTGGCAAGAAGATGATATCGATTGGTCAAAAGCAATCAATCCGTATTATAAAGGTCTTTATGATTATGTGCGAGATACAAAGTATTATTTAAATTGGGAAAATGATGATCTATCTTTACATGAAGTTATGAGATGGTGTGCTGAAGAATTCAGTCAGGCAAAGTTAAGAAACATTGTTGATCCTTTCATGTATGATAAATTCTTTATGGATCCTAGTGTTGAATGGAAAGATTTTATCGAACAAGAAAACATGCAACCCAGAAGAGAACATATTCTAAATCACATAGACGGCTACATTTCTAAGAAACTCTTATAAATAGCCATATGGCTAACCCATTTGAACAAATACGAGCAAACTCTAACGATCAAAAGAAGAGTTTTGATTGGTACATGAGACAGGTTCGCTCTGTTGCTCGGAATATAACAAGTGCGACTTCCGCTTTCAGAAGTGATTTGGGATCTTTTGAATCACAGTATGATGTGGGAAGTATGTATCTGTTCGTATATGATGCTAAAACATATGGAACTACTTTACCATATTTCGATAGATTTCCCTTATGTTTGCCTTTTGAAGACGCTCCAGGTGGATTTTGGGGTCTAAATTTACATTATATACCGTTTGGCTTGAGGGCTGAACTACTCGGTAAACTTATGGAAACAGCGAAAGATAAAACACTAGATGAGAAATCTACAATGAGATATAATTGGGACTTGTTAAAAAGTGCTTCAAGATTTCCTGGTGTCAGACCTTGTGTGAAGAGATATCTTGGTTCTCATATGAGAAGTGGGTTTTTTAAAGTTAATCCGCAAGATTGGAAAGCGGCAATATTTTTGCCTGTAGAAAGTTTTCAAGGCGCAAGTAGACAAAAAGTTTACGCAGACTCAAGGGCTATGATGTAATGGCATATTTTAGTACAAACGATTTTATTTCAAAAGTAAGAAACAAAGACTTAGCGAGACCCAATCGCTTTGAAGTTTTTATCAGAAGTCCGAATGGTCGATACGGTCAGGGTGGCGATAGAGACATATCTTTATTATGCGAAGAAGCGGCTATTCCTGGTCTTGTTATGACATATTCTCCAGTAAAGTATGGACATTGGACTGAAAATAGATTGGCTGGTGTTGAATACTTTGGCGACAATGCACAGATGACCTTCATAGTTGATAGTGATTGGGATGCAAGAGGTTACTTTGAAGCATGGATGAATGAGAGTGTTGATCCAGTATCTAAAGAAGTAACTTGGTATGATGGAATGGTTGGAGAAATAACTATCATCGCTTTAGATAGAAAAGATAATATTGTGGGCGAGTGGACATTAGTTGATGCTTTTCCTCGATTGCTTAGTCTTACACCTCTATCTCAAAGTGGAGGAGAAGCACCTGTCAGGGTTAATGTATCATTTGCATATAGACATTGGTATTCATATGCATTGAATGATGATAGAAGCCGATTAGGTAAGTTCTTGAATATCCGAACTGGTAGTTTGAAAGAGCGAATAAAAGGTGGAATTCAAGATAGTGTTACAAATGTTGTAGAGGATACTCTCAACAGAATATTTTAGTATAGGAGATTATAATGGCTTTACCAGTTACTGAGTTGCCTTTGTTTGATGTGGATGTTTTATCTGTAGACAAGAAAGTAAAGTTTAGACCCTTTAAAGTAAAGGAAGAAAAACTTTTAGTTTTAGGATCACAGTCTGAAGACTTTAAGGATCTTGTAAAGGCTATACAGCAAGTAATAACAAATTGTTCTTTTGGAAAATTGAGTGGTGATGAGTTACCTATTTTTGATTTACAGAATATTTTTCTTAAATTAAGATCAGCATCTATTTCACCAATCTTTCAAGTGAACTTAACATGTGGATTTTGTGGAAATGTGTCATTACAGGATATTGATTTAGACAAAGTTGAAATCAAAACAAGCGAAGATCATGTAAACCCTGTGTCTATTAATGACGATGTTTCGATAGAGTTTAATTATCCCAGTGCAGAAGATTTGGCGACATTAGCATCCGCAACAGAAGAAGCGCCTATCTGGGAAGTTGCACAAAGATGTATTCGATCTATTCATACGACAGATGATGTATTTCAGGCAGAAGATTTATCAGAAGAAGAAAAGGCAGAATATATTGAAAATCTAACTGTAGAAGAATTCAATAATGTGAAAGAATTTTTTAATACAATGCCTGTTATGGAAAATCATGTATCATTGAAATGTGAGAAGTGTGAAGAAACAAATACGATTTATATGAACGGTTATTTGGATTTTTTCGACTAACCCTTTCTCATGAGACACTAGAGAATTTCTTTAAGACAAATTTCTTACTGATGCAAGAACATAAATATTCTCTTAGTGAAATCGAAAACTGGATGCCGTGGGAAAGGGAAGTTTATATTAGTATGCTTATAGAACATTTAAAGAAGAAAGCAGAGAAGAAACGAGAACAAGGTTAATATATGTTTCAATTACTAACAAAAGGAATGGGAAATCAAATACCAACTGTTGGTCCAAACAATCGACAGGAACCTAGTGTCGATGGTCAATACAGTCTTTTCCAAGATCAAAGACAACAATCTGCATCTGCACAAACCAATCTTGGATTCAATACAGTCTCACAGAACGCAACGAATGTTCCAGGAGCATCTTCACAAAGAGCCGCACCCAACAGTGCAAGAAGTACGACAACATCTAATGTTGAGAATACAGTAAAAAGTATTGCGACAGATGTTCAAAGACTTGAAGGATTAGAAGATGTTGAAGAGACTCTTGAGAGAATGGATGAAAAACTAGGTAGACTAGTAAAAGCAGAAGAGTCTGAAGAAAAAGCAAGAAAATCAAAAAAACGAGAAGAAGAATTACCAAAAAATGTAAGTGCCTCTGAAGTAAAAGGTACTTTCGCAAGTGGAGTAGGAACCCGTGCTGGTCAACTAGCAGGTGCCGCTGGAGGTGCTGCCGTTGGTGCTGGTATTATGGCTATGCTTTTTGGTCCTAAATTGGTTGAAGATATTAAAAAAGAACAAGATAAGACTCTAAAGAAATGGGATGAAGTACAAAAATCATGGAAACAGCAACTAGATGAACTTTTAGGCACAGGTACTATGATTCAAGATGCTACTGCCGAAGAACAGATAGCCGCAAAAGTAGCAATGCAATCCGGTCTGGCTGGTAAAGCACTTCAGGCTGTTCCTGAAGTTGCGGGTCCAGTAGCAAGAACAGCCCTCAAAACTGGAGCAACAGCGACAAGTCTTGCCACAAAGGTAACAACGGGGGTAGTTACAGGAACAGCAAAACTTGGAGCATCAGCCTTTGATGCCACCAAAGCCGCTATTAATCGAGCAGGACAGACAACGGGAACAGACAGTCGTGGCAGAGAATTCACAAGAAATAGAAAGACAGGAGAATTTGCAAAACCGGCAGAAAATACACGCTCAGTGAGGAATAAAGTAGACGATCTCGCATCTAGGGCTAATGCCGCTAAGTCTACCGCGGGCGATATTGCCAAGAAAGTAGCAGGTTCTGGAATGGGCAAATTCACCGCCGATTCAGCCAAAGTAGCGGCTCAGATTACCAAACAACTTGCAAAAGGTGGAGCATTTCTTGTCGCTAAAGCATTACCTCTCGTCGGTGCTGGTCTTGGTGCTGGATTGTCTATAAGCAAAATGATTGAAGGAGACTATTTTGGTGCCGCAGCCGCCGCCGGTGGCGCTGTATTGTCTTTTGTTCCTGGTCCTGGTACAGCAGGAGCAGTTGGTATTGGAGCATATGAAATGGCAAGAGAAATATATAATAATATCTACGAACAATATCCTGAAATGGATCCAGATTCTGCTGAAAGATGGCCACAATTATTAGATCAGGTACACGCTGAAGTTTCCAAATATATAGAAAAAGAACTTCAACAGTATAATATGGATAAAACAAATATAAAGAAAGCAGAAGATTCTGGTTTATACGATAAAGATTGGATGGGAGCCAGTGAAATTGATCTCGATATGGCGAAAAGTGCTACTACTGGACAATTAGAATCTATTTTGAGAGATGACGATCTTAGAGATGAAGATAAAGCATCTGTACAAGCAATATTAAAGGAAAGAGCAGAAGCAGTAGAACAGGGTAATCCTTTATTAGTTGCTCCTGGATCAGCCGCTGA
>MDSZ01185442.1_pt1 | contig 12468 bp, 16 predicted proteins | sample 811201 | NCBI WGS metagenome assembly MDSZ01 (sample SAMN05326647, study PRJNA326480) | marine metagenome | isolation source: seawater | place: Indian Ocean: North | collected 2010
AAACCTTATATTTGTGGATCTAGTTATTTTCTTAAAATGATGCATTTTAAAAAAGGACCTTGGTGTGATGTAATGGATGGATTGTATTGGAAGTTTATAGATAGGCATAAAAAGTTTTTCTTAAAGAATCCCAGGCTATCAATGATGGTTAGAATTCTAGAGAAAATGAATAAAGAGAGAAAATTAAGAATTTTTAAAGCAGCTAATAATTTTATCAAAGAAAATACAAATGGTTAAAGTTTTTTTTAATAACTCGTGTAATATTTGTAGAGCTGAAATCACTCATTATAAAAAATACAGTGATGATAAAATTGAATGGGTAGATGTTACTGATAATAACGAAGCCCAAAAAATTACGTCTAAATCCTACAAAGAACTTTTACGAAGAATGCATGTTATCCAAGATGGTAGAGTAATCGATGGAGCAGAGTCTTTTTTAATAATTTGGAAAAACGTGCCTAAATACAATTTTTTATATAAATTGTTTAGTGTAAAGCCTTTGTTTTTTTTGCTAAACATTTTTTATGAAATTGCAGCTTATTTCCTTTTTCTAAAAAACAAACATCTTCTAAAAGATGAAAAAAAATAATCTACCTAAAAAAACTTGTCCAGTTTGCAGTAAGCCTTTCACATGGAGAAAAAAATGGAGGTTGAATTGGGAAAAAGTAAAGTATTGTTCAAAAAAATGCTCTAAATCTAATTAAGTTTAAAAGTTGACAATATTATTGGTATATTTGATTTAAAATTAAAATAACCTTTATTAGAGAATTTCCAACAAAATTCATCCTCTTTTCTCACAATGAAATTTATATTAAGATCATCTTTTTTTACCAACCTTTTTAGAAATGAAAAGTTTTCGCCAATAGAAGGATACATAACATCGAAAGATTTATAAGTTTTAGATAAATTTATTAGATCATTTTCGTCTAATAGTTCATTTTCGTGTTTTAAATCATTAAGTCGTGACTTAATGATATTCTTTTTAAAATCTATAACTTTTGTAGACAGTTTCACTGATCTATTATCATTGCTCAGCAAAACATAATAAATCTTTTTATATTTATTTTGTTCTGGAAACTCAAAATACATTTCATTGTCAAAAACTATTAAACAGTCATTTAGATCCTTGTTGCTATTTATGTTAATAGGAGAAATTTTATATTCTCTTTTATCTACTATCGGTAAAGCGTTTTCGTTTAACTTAACGTTTTTATATTTATTATTTGTAAATTTACTTATATTCCAAGACTGTGCTAAATAATTTTTACCTTTTGTTTGTATTCCCGCAACCCACCTCCAACTTAAAGTGTTAGAAGCTGGATCTCCGTCAAATAAATGCTTCATAAAAAATTCTGCTCCTTTTTGCCAAGGTAATCCTAAAGTAAATATCCAAATACTTGCGAATAACATTCTTGTATGATTATGAAGATAATTAAATTTTTTTATTTCATTAACCCAATCATTGAAGCATTCAACTTCTGTATCGCCATTTATTGCTTTTAAATATTTGTCATCTTCTTTAATTGTTTTAAGATCTTCAATAAAGTCAGTCCAGACTTTGGGTCTCAATTCAAGCCAACCTTTCCAGTAAACCCTCCAAAATATTTCTTGAATAAATTTATCTACTTTTTGAAAAGGATATTTTTTTAAAACAAGTTTTGTAGTTTCATACTCATTAATCAATCTATGAGTTATGTAAGGAGATATGCATGAAACGTTATTTCGATTGGTTACACCGAAGTCGAAGTTTCTCTTGGTGTTATAATTTGAAATATCTCTCTCAATAAATTTATCAAGTTTATCTAAAGCTTCTAATCTGGAGGTCACAAATTGCATTAATCTTCGTCATCCCTCCAGTCATCGATATATAACTTCCAACATGCAAAAGTTACACAAATTATTCCAACAGAGAAACCTAAAAGCACTCCATTTTCTTTACCTAAATATATTGAGCCATAGTGAGAACTTAAAATTGGTGGAAAAACTAGTATGCATCCAACAATTAAATATCGATAAATGAAAGGTGGGCGCTTCAAATTGTGTTACCTTGATCTACTGGTTGCGATACTGCAGAAGTAAACCAACATTGTTTACATTTTTCATCAGTACCTTTTTGTACATGCCACTCATAAAAAAATAATTTTTTTTCTTTAGTTAAGATCTCAACTCTGTAAACATAAGTGTTTGGACTATTTGTAATCAATTTTATTTTGTGTGAGTCATGGTTTATTAAATGTTTATATTGTTGACCGTAAATCATAATTCTAAATTTTGTATAAGGACCTGTAACTTTTTTATTATCGGGATGAGCAAAAAGCCAGGTTTGTTCTATTCCAAGATCATCATTACCATTATTTTTAAGGGCTTCTAATTGTATCTTGATAACATCATATGGATCTAACTTTTTATTTGGTTTAATAATTTCTGCACAAAGATTTGTAAAAAAAAAGATAAATGTTAATGATGTTATAATTTTTTTTAGTTCCATATCTTGTTTAGTACCTCTTCACGCTGACAAGCTTTTTTATAAGCTAAGTATCTCAAAAAATTTTTTTGATAATAATCTTGATGATAATTTTCAGCTTCATAGAATTTTTTAAATTTCCAAACATGTGTTACAATTTTTGACTCAAATCTGCTTTCTAGCTTTCTTATAGAATTATCAATTAATTTTTTTTGTTTATTATTTTGATAAAAAACTACAGACCTATAACTTTTCCCTTTATCACAAAATTGTCCATATTTATCAAAAGGATCAATATTTTTCCAAAATACATTAAGCAGATTTGCATAATTTGTTTTTTTAATATCAAAAGTAACTTCAATTGTCTCTACGTGACCAGTGTCTTTGTAAATAACTTCTTCATAACTTGGATTTTCTAAATCACCTCCAGAATAACCAGATACTGTTTTTATAACACCATCTATTTTATCAAAAGATTCTTCCATGCACCAAAAACATCCTCCAGCGAAATAAATTTTATTATAATTAGATACTAAATCTTTTTCAGTGTCTTTAATTAAGTTATTTGATCCCTCAACAGAATTTTTCGTATTTAGATTAAATAATACTAAAACTGCAAATAATGTTATTTTAAAATTTATTTTCATGCGATTAATTCTAGGATAGATTTAAGATATTAAAAGGTATATCTTGTCCTAGGCACATGGAAATAAATCAAAAAAAAATTTGGATTACTGGGGCTAGTAGCGGAATAGGAAAAGCAGTTGCAGAAAAATTTGCTTTAAATGGCTGGAAGGTCGCTGTTTCTGCCAGGAGAAAAGAATTGCTCGATAAAATGTCAGAGTCCGAAAATATTTTTGCCTTCCCGTGTGATGTTACTGATAAAAAACAAGTTATAGAAACATTTAATAACATTATTAAACAATTTGGTAATTTAGACATATGTTTATTTTCTAGTGGAACATATGACCCTAAAAATGAAAAAAGTATTGACTCAGAAAAAATTAAAAATGTTATCAACGTAAATTTTTTTGGCGTTATTGAATGTGTAAAAACAGTTGAAAATTATTTTAAAGAAAGAAAAAATGGACAAATTTCAATTGTATCCTCTATAGCAGGTTATAGAGGATTGCCCAACTCAAGTGGCTATGGCCCATCCAAAGCTGCTTTGACTAATTTTGCAGAAAGTATTTATTTTGAATTTAAAAAATATAATGTGAGAGTTTCAGTAATTTCTCCTGGTTTTATTAAAACTCCTTTAACTGATAAAAATGAATTCAAAATGCCATTTTTAAGATCACCGGAATTTGCGGCTGAAAAAATATATGATGGTTTAATTAATTCAAATTCTTTTGAAATACATTTTCCCAAACAGTTAACTCTTTTATTAAAATTTTTTAGAATTTTACCTTACAAAATTTATCTGTTTTTAATTGATAAGTTCGTAAAACGTTGATTTTTTAAGAAACAATTGGTCATAAGGTAGTTAACCTTAAAGATTTGACTCTACGAAATCCCAATTGATTAATTTATCAAAAAAATTTTCTAGGTATACTGGCCTTTTATTTTTATAATCTAGATAATAAGAGTGTTCCCATACATCACATCCAAGAATGGGTTTCATATTGTTAATTAAAGGGTTTTCAGCGTTTGGAGTTTTAGAAATTATTAGTTTGTCATCTTTGACAGATAACCAACACCACCCAGATCCAAACTGGGTGACTCCAGCTTTTATAAATTCATCTCTAAATTTTTCTACGCTTTCAAAATCATTTTTGATTTTTGTTTCAAGTTTAGAAGGCATTTTTCCACCGCCATTTGGTTTCATACATTTCCAGAAAAGGTTATGATTCCAATGTTGGCTGGCATTATTAAATATTCCTGCATCTTTTTTATTTGAGGATGACTTTTTTATAATATCATCCAAAGATAATTTTTCGTATTCAGTGCCTTTTATGAAATTATTTAAATTAGTAATATAAGTTTGATGATGTTTTCCATGGTGTAAATCTAAGGTTTGCTCAGACATTATCGGGGAAAGGCCTTCATTTTTATAATCTAGCTTTGGTAATTCAAACATGGTTAATCAACAAATTCTAATATTCTTTCAAGAGTAGTTTTTTTAGGTCCCTCATATTTTATAGAATAGGAATTTGATTTAGTCAAAACTTCAACTCCTTTAGTAAATATAAATATAAAAAAGACTAAAAAAAATACTACAAATATTTTAGCTGGATTATAATTTCCCGTTTCAAAAACACTTTTTTGTTCTTTTTGCGCTTTGTGAAAAAATTTAAAAGTTATGTAAACTGCAATTATGAGTCCAATATGTGCCATTACTACTCCAGCCCATCCCCAAATAAAGGTAGTCAAACTAAAAACATACAGACTGAAAACAGTAGACCAAATAAATGATAAAACTATTAATATTTGTAGGCGCACTGTCTTTGGTAAACTTCTAAGATCTGATTTAGAGTCATCAAACATTATGTTTGCGCTTTCTACCATCCAATTTTTTAATTTATTAATCATTACTAATTTTAATCTTTAAATTATTCTTTTACAAACATTACGGTTAGTTCTCCAACCTTGATTCCAAATTTGGACATCCTGGCCCTATTTATGGCAATTTTTTCATCTTGTTTAAATATCCAATCATCGAAGGTGATCTTTATTTCCTTTCCTTTTATAGGCACTAATAAAACATACTCAAATTTGAAAGCTGGTCCGTAAGAAAAACCTTTAGCTTTACCTACTACGTCTCCGGCTGTACCTTCGTAGTTGTGTTCGTTCAATTTATTAATCTTCCATTGTCTATTTTGTATTTCACCATCAGACCAATTAAATTTTTCATCTAAAACTAATTGTTTACCGTCCCATTTTCCGTTTAATTCTGCTGAAAATTGTCTAATTACTTTGCCTGATCTGTTTTCTAAAATACCCCAAGCTCTTACTTTTCCAGATAAATAATCTTCGATTACCAATCTAGGTTTTTGATTTTTAAAATCTTCTGGGTTCATATTATTTGCACATCCTGTTAGAAAAAAAACAAAAATTAAACTTAAAAATTTATTCATTGAGATTATCTATTAGACATAGAAAATTGAATCAAGTCTATATTTTTAGATTTAAATCCAGCTTCACAATAAGATAAATAAAATTCCCACATTCTTTTAAAATAATCATCAAAACCTAGAGGTGCAATATTGTCCCAGGCATTTAAAAAATTTGAACGCCATACTGAAAGAGTTTTAGCATAATCATCTGAATAACAATTTACTTTGTTTAGGCTTAATAGGTTTTTTTTTGTTAGTTCTTTAATAAAATTCATTGATGGCAAAAAACCACCAGGAAAAATATATTTTTGAATAAAATCTTCATTATTTCTATATCTTCCAAATAATTCATTTTTTATAGTAATGCCTTGAATTGCTGCAGTTCCACCTTGTTTTAGTGAGTCTTTAATCTTTTTAAAATATTGATCTAAATACTTTTCACCAACTGCCTCAATCATTTCAATTGATGCAACTTTATCATATTTATCTTTAACATCTCTGTAATCTAAAAATTTTACATTTACTCTATTATCTAACCCACTATTGTAAATTCGTTTTTTAGAATATTCATATTGTTTTTTTGATATTGTTATACAATCAATTAAAATATTCTTTCTTTTTGCTAAATACTCAGAAAATCCTCCCCAACCACATCCGATTTCTAATACTTTGTTACCATCTTTTATATCAAGTAAATCTATTAGTTTTTTGTATTTATTTTCTTGAGCAAGTTTTAAATCATAATCATCATTTTCATACACTGCACTTGAATATGTTAGCGTATCATCTAGCCAATAAGCAAAAAAATCATTACCTAAATCATAGTGTTTAGATATAAAGTTCAGGCTATTTGATTTAGTATTCGAAGCAAACAATTTATTAATAAAGTTTTTTATTGTTTGTAATTTTAAACTTCCAGAAAAAGTATAGACTAATTTTATATTTTTAGCAGTTAACTCTATCAAGTTTGTTAAATTTGACGTGTAAAAATCTTTTTGTATGTGGGCTTCCCCTAAAGCTGAACTACCTCCCAAAACAATATTTCTAAAAAAATCAGGATTGATAATCTGAATGTCTGCTGATAAAGCGTTTTCAAAATTACCAAATTGAAATACCTTTCCGTCATAGTTAACAAGTTTTAGATTGCCGTGCTTAATTAGTTTTAATTTATTTAACACAAATTTTTCGGCTATTTTAGACAAATTCATTTTTTTCCCTCGTAGCTTAAACCAATTTTTATTTTTCTTTTTCTTGATCTATATATTGCCCCTTTGATCCACAAAATAAAAGCTTCAAAATGTATCGCACTGATAATTTTAGCAGTCATCAGTGGATAACCAAAAAAATTTAACAATAATTGTTTTAAATTAAGATCTCTTTTTTTTCCAGACTGAGTTGCTGTCAAAACAATGCCTTTTGTATCGGTTTGTTTAATAGAGATAAATAATTTCTTATCAGGATTTGATAATTTAAAGTGATAATGCGTATTCATATCCATAAATGGTGAAACATAAAACTTTTTTTTACAGTTATGTTTAATGTCTTTTTTATTTCCAGTTTTAAAAATATAAGTATGTTGCTCATTAAAAGTATTCTTTACCTCGTACAATACCATTTTTAATTTTTTCTCTTCGTAACAATAAAAAACACTTAAGGGATTAAAAACATAACCAAGAATTCTAGGATAACAAAGAAGTCTAATCTTGCTAATTTTATGTTTTACGCCATTATTTTTTAAATTATTAAAGACCCATTTTTTTAAACAATATCCATCACGATTTCCATGATCTTTATTATAAAAACTATAAATGTTAAATTTGTTGAAAGAAAAAATTGAAATTTTTTTGTCTAATTTTTCTATTTCGTCTAAATCTAAAAGCAGTGAGAATGTTTTGTATTTTAAAAAATGTTTAACTGGTTTAAATCTTGTATGAGTTACAAGTCCATTATATACGCAAGAATTCATTATAATTTAAATTTATCTAAAAAATTAATTGTTGATTTTATCCCATCTTCATGGAAACCATAACCAAAATAACTTCCACAATACCAAGTTCTTTTTTTTCCTTGAAGCAAATCTAGGTTTTTTTGATTATTTACAGTTTCAGAATTAAAATAAGGATGAGTAAAATTTACCTTTTTGATAATGGTTTTTTGATCAATTGGCAATATAGGATTTAACGTCAAAAAGAAGTTTTCTTTACATTTTAAATTTTGAAGTTTATTTAGCCAATAAGTAATACATGTTTTACCGTGATTTGTAATAGAGTTCCAACTTGACCATGTAGATTTTCTTTTAGGCATCAAATTACTATCGGTATGTAAGACTGCAAAGTTTGAAACATATTGGAAGTTTCCTAAAATCTTTTTTTCATCTTCGGTACAATCTGATAACATGTTTAAGCTTTGATCAGCATGAGTAGCCAATACTACATGATCGTAATCTAAATATTCATTTCCAATTTTTATTCTTACGTTATTTTCACTTCTTTCAATTTGTTTTACATCATAGTTTTTATAGATTTCCCCACTTATTCGATTTAATACTTTATCAACATAATTTTTACTTCTGCCTGTTACTGTATACCATTGAGGTCTTTTTTTGAGTTTAAATAATCCATGATTTGAAAAAAATTTTAAAAATAATTCAAAAGGTAAATTCATTGCTTTTTCAAATGGCATTGACCAAATAGCTGCTACCATTGGGATGATGTGATATTGAATAAAATATTTTGATAATTTTGATCTTTTTAAATAATTACCCAGTGTTTCATCTACTAAATTTTCTTTAAGTAGTTTTGGTGCTGATCTATAAAAGTGAATTATTTCTTTAATCATGTTTAAAAACTCAAGATTAAAAATATTCTTTTTATCTGCAAATAAAGCATTTATTCCGCTTCCTCCGTATTCTAGATCGTTATCCTGAACTGAAACCGCAAAAGACATATTGCTCTTCTCATAAGGCACACCTAATTCTTCAAAAAAATCGATTAAATTAGGGTATGTCAATTTATTAAAAACAATAAAACCTAAATCAACTGGTATTACTTTTTTGTTTTTCTTAATGTTATATGTATAAGAATGACCTCCGAAATAGTTTTCTTTTTCGTAAAGATCAACTTTAAATTTTTTTGAAAGATAATATGCAGAAGATAAACCGGAAATTCCTGATCCTATAACAGCTATCTTCATTTCGATCAATTTTAGGTTAGATTTTAAGTTTTAAAAGGTGTATTTTGTCCTACATGGAAGATCTACCAGACAACATATGTGAGGAGTGTAAAAAAGAAGAAGAAAGCGTTAAGTCGAATTTAATCATTAGTGGATTAAAAATATGTGATAGTTGTAAGTTATCTAAAACTATTTTTCCTGTTTAAAAAAGAGAATTGGTTAAAATTAAAATTATAAATAAAAAGAAAGCCTGTAATAACCAAGCAATTATTACAACGCCAAGTGATTTCCACAAACTTTGATAATCTAGGGCTGATTTAACTGCAACAACCATACACGCTAATATCCAAAACCCTGACCCAATAAATGTTACTGCCATAAGGTCTGGGGTAACTCCAAAAACTCTAATTAATCCAGGTGCTTGAGAAAATCCAATAGTTCTTAATAGTTCGCCATGGCTCACACTCGTTTTAGCATCTTTAAATAATTTTACACCTACAAAATAAACAAGGTACGCCCAGATGTACCATCCTAATAACGAAAGAACGGGTGCTATCAAAAAATTAGAAACTCCCATTTGTAATACTCCAACACCTGCGGCTAAACTTGATAGAACAACAACAATTCCGGCTTGAATTGTAGCAGATTTATCTTTCTCTACCTCCTCGTAAAGATCAATATCTATTTTGATTGCTCTAAATACTCTGTTGAAAAATATAGAAATCATATTTTTAAAACCTTCAAATTGTATATAACTTAATTAAAAGAAAAATATATATGAAAATAAATAAGGATTTTGAACCATTAATAGCAGGAATCTCTGCCGCAATAGTTATTAGTATACTTGCTTTTTTAACTTCTGAAACTCAAATTGGAATATGGTTAATGTTTTCTTTCGGTGCAACAGTCTGTATTACGTTTATGTTATATAACTTAGAAACCGCGCAACCAAAAAACATTTTTTTTGGTCACCTAGTATCAATTTTAGTTGGTGTAATTATAAATGAAACTTTAGGTATGTCTTTTTTTACTTTAGGATTATCAGTAGGCATTGCTGTTATTTTAATGTTTTATTTAAAAGTTATGCACCCTCCAGCAGCATCTAATCCTTTGGCAGCCTTATCTATGGATCTTTCATTTGATTATATTTTTTTTCCAGTTATAGCGGGGTCTATAATAATAATATTAATGTCAATTTTAATTAATAAATTTATACTTAAGAGAAATTACCCTGCTAAAGGCTTAATTTAAAAAAAAAATATAAAAATTAAGGATCAATGCATATGTGGACCATAAGAAATATGGAATCATAAAATAAAAACTTGTTTTATTTAAAATAAAATATTTTTTCATTAATATTAATATGAAAATTAATATTATTATTAAATCTATAAGTGCAAGGCCAATATTGTGAAAACCGAAAAATATCACACTCCATATGGCGTTAAAAAACAAATGAATATAGTAAATTTGTAAAATCTTTTTATTAAATGTTTCTTTCCATATTAACCACACCGCGAGGGCCATCATAATATACAAGGTCGTCCAAACAGGGCCAAAGACCCAACTGGGAGGATTAAAGCTAGGTAAAATTAACTGTGAATACCAAGGTTCCTTAAAAGATGATGTTACAAAGGTTCCCACTCCTGTTGCAAGGAAAGTAGTAGCAACTATTAAGATGAAAGAAATATATTTATTCCTAACCATGTTTTAAGATATAACTGATTTGTGTCTGAAAATCAGAAAAAAATACTTGAATTTGCTGTCGTTATACTTTCATTCATTTCTATTTTACTCTTTTGGGATAAAATCGGTCTATCTTATAAAAATACTCAAAATATAATTGGTTCGATCTCTTATGAAAAATTTAATCCAATTAATAATGATTTACGTTTTATAGTTTTAATATTTTCTATAGCTCTTATTTATTATTTCTTTTTAATTAGTTTTTATAAAAATCAAAATACTATTAAAGATATTTTAAGACTAAAAAATTTTGAAACTAATAAGTTTCTGAAAAAAAACAATTTTTTAAAATTATCTTTTATTGTAGTTTTTTTTTCTTTAATTTTAGAATTTTTAATTGTTGATTTACCAAAACAAAATTTAGACTTTTTTCACGAGGGAGAATGGTTAACTCCTGGTTTTCATCTATTAGAGACTAATGATAAGTTAATTGATATTTTTTTTATACACGGTGTTTTCTACGATTTAGTACAATCAGTAATCGCTTGGGACTTGTTCAACCAAATTTCAATTGGGTCAGTAAGATATTTTAACTTGATATTGATTTTTATTACAAAAATTTTTTTATTGATATTAATTTATAAAGTTTCAATTAATCAAAATTTAAAAAATTTTAAAAAATTTTTGATTTTTTTATTTCTAAATTTGATATGTTTAAAATTGATAAGATACGATCAATCAGCTTATAACTATTTCACTTTTAGAGACATACCATTGATCTTAATACTTATTTTAAGTTTTGATATTTTAAGACGTAATCTGACTGGTATCATTTCATCTTTTGCAATAGGTGTTATAAGTTTCTCCTCACTTTTTTTTACAATTGATAGAGGCATCTACTCCGTTTTTATATCAGGAATAATTTTAATTTTATTATTAATACAAAAAAAATATTTACAATCTGTTTTATTATTTGGTGGTTTTGTAATTTCAATTATATTTCTTTTAATTTTTTTGCCTATAGATCAATTAAAAATATTTTATGAAAATACTTTAGAAATTTTAAATATAAAACCATTTTTAGATAATTATAAATTTCCAACACCTATCTTTGATAGAGACACTGTTTCCTCAAAAGCTATAATAACAATAATTATCTCCATTATACTTACAATCAAGATATTAGTTGATAAACAAAAAGGAAATTTTTTAACCAAGGATACTGCTTTTTTCATAATTATTTTATTTGTAGTAAATATTATTGTTTTTAAAAATGCCCTTGGAAGATCTGATGCAGCTCACATAAAATATTCTTTGGGTTTTAATTATTTTTTAATATCCTTTCTAGCTTTATATTTGATTTTGAAGAACAATATTTTAAATCGTGATAACAATTTTGTTTATCTAATTTTTGGTTTTTTAGTTATTTTTTTACAGATTTTTTATATTAATAAAGACACATCTAAGCTTAGTAATTTAGCTGATTATAAAACAAATACTTTGAGATATATTAATTTGGAAGACACTTTTTTTCTAAATGAGGAAAAAAGAGTATTTTTGAAAGAGTATTCGAAATTATTAAATACTCAAGACTGTGAAATTAATTTAACAAATGAACCAGCTTGGGCTTACCTCTTAAGGAAAGAAACATGTTTAAAATATTATGTAAGTTGGTTTGCTGCTTCTGATAAATTGCAAGAAAATTTTATACAAATCATTAAAGAAAAAAAAATAGATGTGATATTGTTTGAATCTAAATTTCAATTACTTCCAGACGGGCTAGACAATAAAAACCGTATTAGTAAAATTATTAATTATTTAGAAAAAAATTATAAAATTTTAGATTATGGCAATTTTAAAATTGCTAAATTAAAGGATAAATAATATCTTTTATGCTGCTTCTTCTTTATACTCTTCTATTGAAGGGCATGAGCAAACCAAATTTCTATCACCGTAAACATTGTCTACTCTTGCAACTGGTGCCCAAAATTTATTATTTTTGACATATTCATTCGGAAAGGCAGCTTCCTCTCTTGAATAACTATGATTCCATTCATTGGATGCTAATTCGATATAGGTATGAGGAGCATT
>MDSZ01264922.1_pt1 | contig 12468 bp, 10 predicted proteins | sample 811201 | NCBI WGS metagenome assembly MDSZ01 (sample SAMN05326647, study PRJNA326480) | marine metagenome | isolation source: seawater | place: Indian Ocean: North | collected 2010
ATGAAATCTTCTTGGGATTTGATAGCTTTGTTCGCAAGATGTAAATTAAACAGAACTTGGCTTTTTTGAAAAATAGGAGTTTCAGGAGAATTGATGTATTTCGGAGCCTTTTTTTGACCCCATTCCGGAGTAACTGATAATTTTCTGGCAGTAAAACCACAAATCCTGCCGAGTTTTTCGTGTATCGGAATCATCAACCTTCCCTGAAAGCTAGAGACTAATTTTCCGCCTCTTGGCTTTTCTCTGAAAAGCCCGGACTTGATCATGATTTCCTGTTTGAAATTCTTTTGGGATAAATAATCAAAAAGCGAGAATTCGCTCGTTGGAGCATACCCAATTCCAAATTCGTCGGCCGTTTTTTCGGTAAATTTTCTTTCGTCGATCCAATATTTCCAAGCGGATTCACTTTCTTTTGTCTTACTCTTTAATTGTTGCATGAACCAATACTTTGCTGCCTCATTGATTGAATGAAGTTCGGATCGAATTGATTTGACGAATGAGTTAGAATTTGAATTACCGCTTTCATACTTTAAAGGTATTCCAAATCTTTGTGATAGGAATTCAAGAGCTTCCTGGAATTCCAAATTTTCCACTTTTTGAACAAAAGAGATCGCATCTCCAGTTTCACCTGAACTAAAACATTTAAAAAATCCTTTTTGTGGATGAACATAAAAGGACGGAGTTTTCTCTTGTTGAAAAGGGCTCAATCCAACCCAGCTGGATCCACTTTTTTTCAGCTCCACATAAGGACTTACCAAATCATACAAATCGATTCGATCCTTAAGCTCTTGAATAAACCCTTCGACAAGTCTTGGCATGGTTCTAAGCGAGAAAAATTTCTAAAGGGATCTCAGTTTAATGAGCTCCATCTTGGATTGCTCATGCAATGCTGAACCTGGTGGGGCAAGTTTTATAACTTCGCGGTAGAGAATGCTAGCGGTCACCGGCATCTTCTCGACTAGGTGATATCGGCGAGCCAATTCCCATAGAATTTCCGTCGATTCAGGAAAAAGTTCCTTGGCTTTTTCCAGTTCCGCAAGATATCTTTTCCCAGACAATGTTTCTCGGGCAATTCTAAGATAGTCCATTCTAGTATTGAGATCGAAGGGATTGTGACGAATCGCTTCCAATATGGTCATTTCTGCCTCATTTCTTTCGCCCAGTTGAAAATGAGCTTGTGAGGATAATCTCCATGCCTCAGGGTCGGAGGAGTTGACTTTGATTGCTTCTCTAGCATGAAATAAGGCTCCCGCGTAATTTGCATTGAGAAAAGCAGTTCGGCTTTTTTCCAGTGAACTAACCTCGATTTCCTGATCAGCAGGAATTGCAAATGCATCGGCAAGATTTACTTGCCCTTCGGAGTTGCTTTCAGCGGTAAAAATAGGTGCTGAATTATTTCCATCAGAACCTTGATTGACTTCTTCAATGGATGTACCAGAAGAAAATTTCGGTCCGGATGAAATGACCATTTCCTCTTCATTTTGCCCACCATTCATAAGAGCCTGGGCCAATTCATTTACCTTTTTTTCTTGCGGGCTGATGCCTGCTTCCAGAAGATCGGCAAGCCTTCTTCTACGAATCAATTTTGAGACCGGTTCTTTAAGATCGCTAGAGTCAATCGTTCCGGGATGTGTTTTTTCGATTGCTAAAGCCAGTACCTCTGCATCGTCCTCATCTTTTTTTTCCAGACTTACACGTAGAAGTCCAAGCAAAGGGTCGGGAGAAATGGAGTCATCTTTTTTCGCTGACTCGCGATACCATCTTGATGCTTGGGTCCATAATTTCTTTTTGAAAAACAAGTCTCCCAATTGCATTGCATCTTCACTCGAACAAAATTCTGGGGCTTTTGAAAAAGCATTTATGGCTTCGGTCTCCATTCCAAACTTTGCCAGCAATCTTGCATACTCTAACCAAGTCCTTTTTTCGTCCGGGAAAACCAGTAGATATTTTTTGAAATTTGCCATAGCGTTTCGGTCGTCTCCTGAGAGTTGCGACGCTTTGGCCGACTCGCGGTAAATTTCATCCGGGGCACCGCAGGAAAGTGCTTGTTCGAAGCGAAAAGCAGCAAGTGCGAAATTCTCTGCATCAAAAAGGGAACGACCCAGTTGAACAAGAATTTCGTGAGAATCTGGAAATTCATCATTTTGTTTCCTTAAAATCTGAATAGCTGTTTCCAAATCACCTTCAATTCTCTTGGCAATTGCTTCGGACAGGTCAGGTGTTTTTATTTCTTTTTGAGCAATTTCAGTGGAACTTTTCTCAACGATCTCGGGGCTTTCGCTGCAACTCATCAAAAGAACCAAGATTGACCCGAACAATTTGATCGATAAGCATGATGAGGATTTTCGCATGTATTGTTTTTCTCAGAGGTTTTTCAAACGTCAAGCAAGCGTATTTTTTTTCTTTTCTTGGATGATAGTGGATGTGGTTGCGGACAGGAAAAGCATTAACCCTGAATCACTTAGTCTCAACTTAAAAACCAAATCGGAAGATTCCAATCAAACAATTGTATTTTATTGTAAGAGTTCTGAATCCGTCTTCGATTTTCATAAGTCCCTGAATTTCATGATTGAAGAATTCGAGGTTCGAGAAGAAATGCTAATTACCCCGAATAAATATCCGAAAATTCTCCTGAAAATTGACTCGGCGACCGCACCGGGACTTCATATCTCGATTGATCTCTTGGATGGTTTGTTGGAGTTGTTAAAATCTCGAGGTTATGCAAAGGAGCGGGTGGAATTGCTTTTTTTTGAAGTGGATGAGGTCAAGAGATCGGAGGGATTTAACGCCATTACGGAGAATGGCTTTTATAAAGGACATCGAGTACGAAGTCCAAATGACTATGATTTTTACGAATCAAATTGGTTTCATGATAGTCCGATGCCTCCAAAGGTTCACGATCGAGCAAAATTTTATTTACGATTTCCAAACGACCGTAAAAAGCGTCTAGAAGAAGAAAGAAAAAGCTACCTGCCATCTGCTTTACTCAACCCAGATGTTTATTGGATTAGCATGTCCAATATGATGGATGATATGAACCTTGGTATTCTTGGTGCTTCATCAAACATGTCGTTGGGTATGGTAAGTAATTCTCGTCGATTTCGTGAAGACCCAACTCTTGGAGCCGCGGCGGTAACAGAGATCCTCGCGATTCCTGAAATTTGGGAAAGAAGAATTTTTTCGATTCTGGATTTATCCAGATTTCAATTTGCTGGCGGGGTAGACTTCAATGCGGAATTTGTTGATTCGAGCCCTTCCTTACTTTTGAGTCGGAATCCGTTCGCAGTCGATTCGGTAGCATGGAACTTTCTCTCCCGAATCAGAGCCTCTCAAAATTTAAAAGCTAGAAAAAAAGAAAATGCATTAATGTTTAAATATGCGCAATCACTTGGTCTTGGTAAGGTTGATAATCCAATTATTTTTTCCGTTTCATCAAAATGACTCTCTGTCTTTTAAAAAAAGTAATTTTCGCCGCCGGCCTTTTGATTGGATCTTTTCTTTTTAGCGAATCATGGCCAAACTGGTTGGGACCTAATCATTCAGGTGCTCTGGAAGAAGGAAAGATATCTATGCCCTCCAAAGATCAGGAGTATCCGAGATTATGGATCAAACAAGTAGGGGAAGGCTGGTCTGCACCAGTGATTAGTGGAGATAAGGTTATCCTTCATGATAGGTTTAAAGCAAATGAGAGGATTATCTGCCTGAAACTTCAATCGGGAGAAATATTATGGACTTTTACTCAGCAGGTCACTTTTAGGGATGACTTTGGAATGAGTGATGGTCCTAGGTCAACTCCATCAATTTCTGGAGGAATGGTTGTAACACATAGCCCCGCTGGAATTATCAGTTGCCTGTCTTTGGAGAATGGAGAAATAACTTGGACAAGAAATGTAGTTAAGGATTATCAATCTCCAAAAGGTTTTTTTGGTCGATGCTCATCCCCCCTTGTTCTCGGTGAGAAAGTGATCATCGGGGTCGGTGGACCAAAGGCTGGGCTGGTAGCTCTTTCATTGGAGCATGGGAAGACTTTGTGGGAGTCACCAGCCAGAAATGTCTCATACGCGTCTTGCGTACCTTTTCGTACTCAAGAAAATAAAGTTTATGTCTTGTCTTTCCTGCGAGATGGATTTTCGATCGTGGATGCGGATACAGGTAAGGAAAATTTCTTTTCTCCTTTCAGATCTAGCATCGATGCTTCGGTCAATGCAGCAACCCCGCTGGTCATGGGTCGAAAAATCTTCCTCAGTGCATGTTACGGAGTCGGTTCTGCTTTGTGGCAATTTCCAACGGGCCCAAAAACAAATGGATCATTGAAGATGAAGCTACTCTGGAAACGACAAGAATCATTGGATTGTCATTTCTCGACGCCGGTAGAGTACCGGAATTATATCTTCGGTTTTCATGGCCGCCAAGAAAGGGGCTCCGTGCTTCGTTGTGTCAGACTATCCGATGGTAAGGTTATGTGGACGGAGCCAACCACTGGAAGTGGGAATTTGATTCGTGTGGGGGAACAAGTGATCTGCCTTACTGAAACAGGAGAGTTGATTGTTTTTGGAGCAAACTCCGATCAATTGAAAATTGATTTCACACAACAGGTTTTGGGGCCGACTAGGGCCCATTTCGCTTACTCAAAGGGAAAAATTGTGGCTAGAGATAACCGAAGAATGGTCTGTTTAGATTTGCAATGAAAACTTGAGCAATATCCTTCGGAATTATCTTTTAGTTGAAAATTCTGGGAAATATTGAGTCAGTTCTAATTTGTCTCCCATATTCTTTTGTAATTTAACCAAGCGGGGAAAAAGCTTCGAGGCGATGGCTTTTCCTCGTTTTGTCTTTGCCATGTCCTTGAGTTCAAATGGATCGCGAAAGAGATCGTAAACTCGAACAGTAGGGACATTTGGATAAACTAATAGTTTTTCACTTCCAATCGTTATTGAACGCTGTGCATCCAGATAGGCTCCATATATTTCCTTGTATGGTGGCTCTGAAGTTCTACCCGAAATTAGGGGCATAATATTTTTGAAACGAACATGCTCTGGTTTTTCCACTCCTGCAATGGCAAGAGTGCTTGGCATAATGTCCTGCAGATAAACAGGCATAGAAATTTTTTTATTTTTTGGGATTCCCGGACCACTTACAATAAAAGGTACCCGAGTGCTGTGTTCATAAAGATTTTGTTTACCCAATAGACCATGGTGTCCTACACCCAAGCCATGATCTGCAGTGAAGAATATGTAGGTATTTTCTTTCATTTCTGAGTCTTCCAGCCCCTTCAAAATTCTGCCTATTTGTTCATCCATGTGGCTAATAATTGCATAATATTCCTGTCGGTTTACCTTAATGGAATGCTTGGTTCTCGGCATGGGAGCCAACCTCTCATCTCGAAGATTATGTGGGCATTTGATGGCTTCTTTGAAAGGATACATCGGAAGGAAACTTTGCGGAATTTTAATTCGATCTAAAGGGTATCGGTCAATGAAATCTTTCGGTGCCTGTCTTGGGTCGTGAGGTGCATTAAAAGCTACATAGGCAAAGAAAGGGTTTTCAGATTGATGTTCCCTTGCTTGTTCGAAAAAGAAAAGGGCGTCATCCGCAACAACTTCGCTCCAGTGTTTTCCTCCCTTCCAAAAACCTTCAAATTTGGGATCGAAGGGGCTCCATGGATCCGGTTGATTTGGCAGTGGACGATTATACCCCTCAGGTGTTTGATTCGGCATTCCTCCCCGAAGATTTCGGACTACATCGAAGCATTTTTCTGCATCCGCCCGCACATGCCATTTCCCCGTCATGTAGGTAGTATAACCTGCTTTTTTCATGTACTCAGACCACCATCTTCCTGCACTTCTTTCCTGTTCAGCATTTTTTGAGGCTATTTCCGCGTCCCAAATAAATCTACCCGTGTTGAGCATATGTCTGCTTGCCACGCATACAGCTCCACTCCAGGAACCCATATTGTATGCCCGTGTGAAACTCGTTCCTGCCTTCATCAGGCGATCCAGGTGGGGAGTATCAATATCAGTGATTTTTAGTTCTCGAATTGTTTCGTAACATTGATCATCGGCGAAGATGAAGAGGATATTAGGTTTTTTCGCTTCCGCAATCAGAAGGGGAAGTAAAAAAAATACAAATAATTTAACTTTGTTTTTAATCACGGAGAAAAAATTAGGGTGCTATTAAATTAACTTTTTCAATCCTGAAATTGAATCAATGGTAGAATTTATCATTCAAATGACTATCGTCTACAATCGCTTATTATCCTAAGCCAAATGTCCCTCAAATCATACATTCTTAAATCCGTTTCGGATAAATAGTTTTGAAAAACCTTGGGGCTTTGATGCGAAAAGAGGCGATTCAGTCGCATTGATTCATTCAACGCAGAATGGGCTTTTTTTAAGTGACAGACTGCAAGCAAAAAGTCTCCAAGGTCCAAGCAATTTGCCGCAAGCAAGCAGTGTCTCTCTGCATCAGCGAGGCTTGCACAGTAACTCCAAGAAAGACTAGCTTCTGGTTGTTTGCGGTTGTGCCGCATAAAGTGTTCCCACGAAGCCCGAAGATATGAAAAAAGTGCGGTCGAAGAGATAAACACTGGATGGCGATGAATCGTGTAAGGGTCTATCTTTCTGACTTCGTCCAACTCAAGGTGGCGTGCCTGTTGAATCTCATCCTCCTCAAGTTCAATTTCGTCTACGGAGGACCAATCATCTCTTTGCCAACCCATTAAAGTTGCCGCTGCGTCGAGACGATCTGGGTCGTTTTTAACCTTATTGTAAACGGTTATGAAACGGGCTACCTCCTTATCTGACTTTCGGAGGAAGTTTTGCCAATCCGCTTCGTTCCAAGCAACCTCCTCATTGTCATCCCAGTCTCCATCTTGGTTGCTTTCAAATTCGTATTGGCTCATTTTTGTTAACGAAGTTTATAATTTATAAATGTTTTCTATCCAGAATTAAGTTAGGTCAATTTATTTTTTTATAATTTGGGTTCTATCAAGATTAAAGTGCAAATAATGAGATGTACGATTTTTTACTTTGGAAATGTTCAAGGGGTTGGGTTCAGGTGGAATGTTAGAAATATCGTCTGTGAATTTAAAATTTCTGGATTTGTTCGAAATTTGGATGATGGATCTGTAGAAATCCTAATGGAGGGTAGGGAAACGGATATCCAAAAAGCTATGCGTGAGATAGATTTAAGAATGAAAGGTTTTTGGTCAAAGAAACATCTGGAAAAAAGGGAAGGCGAACCACACTATCACGACTTTTCAATTGAGTTATGAGCTTGGTAAACTTCTGAGCAAACTAAGAATAGCCATAGAAGTCCCGTATTGTTTATGATAATCATAAAGTGGGAAATCCCACCATGAGCCGTCTTTTTCCTGAAGAGGAACTAATACCTCAGCCATTTTTTGTTGGTAAATCTCTCTATGTTTAGAAGGAAGTTTTTCCATACAAAAAGATGCGTAAAGATGCCCATAATAAAAAAAATATCCTGCAACAGCGAACCAAGACTCATGTGGAATGGGCCTTTTCCTTGCGATGTCCAACCAACCATTGCGGGAAAATAGTCGATCCAAACAAATCATGTGAATCTTATGATTTACTGCATCATCGCCCCAAAGCTCCAGTGCATAATTACAAGCGTTAGAACGTCCCAAACTTCCAGCTGGACGATTGATACCTGCTCTGGGTCTATTTTTCAAATATTCTCCATAGAGATAACTATGGTCGGGAAGTCGTTGTCTGATAATAGCTGCAACTGCACGAGTAACCATTCTTTGAGGAACATCGACACCGATTGCACTCGCATCCTTCAACGCAATTAAACCGGTTGCATTTACAAACGAAATCGAGGAGCCAGAAGGCTGTTTGGTTTGAGCTCTAAAATCGTAATACCCCCAACCTCCATCGACTGATTCATATCTTTCGAGCATGGAAACTTGGTGCTGCATGACCTCCTTAATCCTTTTTTTCTCCTTTTCATCTGAAGAATTTAGATACATCCGATTGAGAGCATGAATACCAAAGGAATGAGTCCAAACATTGTAGATTGCCATTGGCGTAGCCCGACGAAGTTTTGGCAGTTCAAGAAGAAGATATTTTTGCCCCTTTCGAAGGGTTTCCTCGTAGTTGGAATCATTTCCCCTTGCTTCGATTAAGGCGGAAATACTCAGAGCAGTAACTGCTAGCCGGAATGCCCGATGGGAACCAGGAATGGGTGCAAAAATATTCAATCCCTTGGTCTGAGTCGGTGACCCCCATGAACCATCTTCATTCTGATTTTTCGCAAGAAACGAACAACCGAGATCTATTGACTGCAAGATTTGGGTAGAAGTGGTAGTTTTATTATTAGAGAGACTTAATTGGCTAGTAAAAGCCAAAATCAGAAAAAGTGGAAAAAGAAACTTCAAACTTATGGCTTTTCCACCAATACCTTGTGTGTTTGATTAATCCCACTTAGAACCTCAAAGGAATCACCAATTTTCTTTCCAATCTCAACAATTTTCTTTCTACCTTTCCCGGACTTGTTCAAAATATAAACGAACTTTACCTCGGGGTCATGGTCTTCGGAAAAAATTGTTTTAGCGGGTAAGGTTGATGCAGATTTTTTTTCATATGAAACGAATTTGAAACTGCATGCAGTACCAGGTGAAGGTGGGTTCGTACCTTTCGGAAGAGTGAAGGATATAGAGGCACTGTAAACATTGGGCATATGTGGATGATTGCTTACCTCAATAACCTTAGCCTCAAGTTTTTGCTCCGGATCGGAGGCGAAAGTCAGTTTGCCGGTGAGATTCTTTCTTGTAGCGGCAAGGTGTTTTTCGGGAATATCCACATGAGCTTTGAGAATTTTTCCCGGACAGATGGTCAGGATTGGCTCATGCGCCTTTAAGCTACCTCCTTTTTGAAGTTTGTTTTTTAATGTTGTTGGGCCGACCCATTTCCCACGGTTAAAAGTTCCCCAAAACAAGCGGCCTTTTACTGGGCTCTTTAGAGTCATATTTTTAAGGTCCTTTTGCAACTTAGCTATTCTACTAGCTATATTACTTTTTTCTTTTTCTAACTTCGATAATCTGATCTCTAATAATTCAATTTGTGCAGGACTCGTTTTTTTTAAGGCAGCCAGATTCAAGTTTTCTCGCTCAAACGATTCTTGCATACTTTGTTTACTTCTGGGAGCGAGTATGGAATTGAAATCTTCGAATCTCTTTTCGGCGTATTCTACATTAAACTTGTAGAATTCTACTTCATCCTTGGCCCTTTGCAGAATAATTTCTTCGGTTTCCTCCGTTAGGTCATCCTCTTCGTACATTTTCTTCAACTGATTCAACTCTTCTTGAGAATATTTAAGATAGTCTCGGTATCTTTTTAGAATCATTTGAAGCGATTTTCTTTGAAAAGGAAGGTCCTGCTTATTGAATTTTTCCAAGTCTTCTTTAGCATACTTTTCATTGCGTTCGATTACCATCATATCGATAGGGGCTAAATCTTTTGCCAGACTGAGTTCTATTTGAAGCATTCTATGATCAAATTTCATGAGAGATAATTGATGCTCGAGATTTTGAATTTCCTGTCTGATCTTTTCCAAATCGAGATCCATTATAACCTCACCTTTATTGACAATTTTTCCTTGGACCGGTGGATTTAACACACGGAGTTCACTCCAGTTGTCAGTGCTGACGGATAGTGTACGAGCTTCAGAATCTTCCAAGAAACCATTAAGTGTAAGGAAAATCTTGATAGGTTTGACTTCAACCCGAATGGTATCTGAAGAATCCTTTTTTTTCTTTTCTTGGTTCTTAACAGGTGAATCTACCTTCGTTTTATTTTTATCCTCAAGCTGATCTGAATTAGCTCCGAAAATAAAGCCGGAACTAAATAAGATGAACGGGAAAATGAAAATGAAAAAAAGTCTTCTCATAAGAACCGCAGGTGTAAGGGGTGGATAATAGACTTTAGAGACCAGAGTTGAAGTAATATTGAAAAAAGATGGAATTAAGTACTTTGTTCGAAAATACTTATTTAGGTAACGCCTAATTGATTTAAGCGATTTGATCAACCTCAAGGGGAAAGGTGAGCTTGCCTCCATTGCGAGCGATCATTCTTAAAACGGCTTGGGTTGCTTTTTCAGCGAGAAAGTCGCTTTCGACACCGAGAGCAGAGGCAGTTTCATCCAAGTCTACATTTGGCTTTGGTGTTGAAGCAACTGATTCGGATGAAGCAATAGTTTCTACAGTTTCTGGAAATCTAGAATTTTCAAGCTGCGGGTCTTCAACCTCAGATGCTTGAATACGGCTTTGAGTGGATTTCATAGTTGCGGTCTGGGTTTGTGTTTGAGTTCCGTAAAGTTCTTTGGGAGATGAAGGTGAAAGTGATGCTTCGTCTATGGGGAGATTGTTTTCTGCAATTTCGCTTTCAGAATCATGTCGAGATTCGGTATCTGATGTTTCGTCATCAACAAAATCTGATTGGGAAAAATCTTCGTTATTGCCAGAGTCTTCTTCCTTTCCGGACAATTTTCTTCCTAACTCCTCAAAGTATTCCTCTTGCTCTAAATGTTCCAATCTTTCTTGGGCAATTTCCAACTTTCCGTCAATTTCGGATATTTCGGTCTCCAGTTCGGAGACGGGTTTGTCGACCAGATCCGAAGATACTTTTAAACCGTCTTCAAGGGCGGAGATTCTTTTCTCAAGTGCATCTCTTTGAGCTAAGACTTCCTTAATTAAATCGCTTGTCTCATCGCGCTTTCGAGCAACTGAAACTTTACTTTCAATTTCTTTTTTTTGCTTGGAGAGTTCTTCGATTGCCCACTTGATTGAGGCTGTTTTGTCATTTGACATAAGAATATCGTTAAATGAAATTCCGTCGAAATCAAGGCATTACATCGAAAAATATCACTTTTTATCCAACAGTAAATTTCGATAGACTTGATTGTAAGATTCGCAGGTTCTTTTAAGACGAAAGTTTTCGGAGAAAAAGTGAAAAGCTTCTTGCCTCATCTCATTTTTTCTCGAACAATTAAAAGCTATTTGGATTTTTTCAGCCAAATCCTTTGGGTCATTATTTTTGAATAAAAAGCCTGATTTCCCGTCATTAATTGCTTCCCGATGCTCAGGGACATCAGAAGCGAGCACCAGAGTTTTTCCAGCAAATGCTTCGATAACCGAAAGGGGAGGTCCACCTTCTGATCTGGATGTGCTGATCAATAAGTCGAAAAAGTGAGTTAACTCATGGCCGTTTTCCTTGTAACCGGTAAAGGTGAATCTGTCCATAAGTTCATACTTAATGCACAACTCTTTGAGCATCACGGTTTCTTCCCCTTCACCGACAATAAAAAAGTGAACTTTAAAATTAGAGGGAATTTCTCGTGCTGCTTCAATTAGAAGTCTCTGGTTTTTTCTTTCATCAACGGTACCAATGACTCCAGAAACCCATGCCCCAGACTGCTTAAGATCTCTAATTGCGACCAAATGATGATCATTAAGATTGCAAGAATTGTGATTCAAAGTTTCCAAGCCATTGTAGATCGTCCGAAGATTTTGGTTTTCAAGTCCTTTAGATCTGAGAAGACATTCTGAAGACTTAGAAATTGAAATCACTTTATCAAGCAATTCCATTGTGGAAATGTCTTTCTGTTCTTGTTGTTTGTTTTTGTAAATTCCCCAGCCGTGCATGGTTTGCAATATTGGAATTCTGCTTCTTTCCCGACCCTTGGCGATAAGGGCAATTAAACTGGGGTTCGCGGAATGCGAGTGAACAATCTCGGTTTTGAACTTTTTCATGAGTTGGAGAAGTTCTTCTGCACTATTACAAAGATTCTCGTGACTTCGATCAAACGTAGACCTTAAGAAAGCAACGGGAATATCCAGCTTTTTTAGTTCGTTTAGGTGAGCTTCATAATTACAGTATCCGTTTACCGGCATCTTTGTACAGGCAATCCAAACGCTATCACCTCGAGCTTTTGTATCTTTTGCAAGATTTACGATCATTTTACCTGCTCCTCCTTGAAGGAAAGTAGAGATGTGGAGCAATTTCATCGATGAATGCCAACAATTTTGGATTTTGGACATTCTAGCTTTATTTTTCTCTCAATCAATGGCCAGTGAATTGAGTTCATGCATAAGATAAATACTGCTCGATCGATTTCTTTATTTTCAAATACGGAATTTGGATCTTGTATTTTCAATTCTCCTAATGATTTAGAAACTCTGCTCGAATCGAGAAGTTGAATTTTTTTTTGGTACTTACCTTTTAAACAAGCAAGTAAAAGCTTGGACTTTGAATTAAGACCCCAAATGAAAATCGTTTTTGCATCTTTAAGACTGTAGACATCGAATCCTTTTAAGTATTCAGACTTGAATTTTTGGAAATTAAATCGAAAAATCGAATATGAGTTCGCCTCACTATCTTGTTTTGTGAGGTAGACAGAGCTAGTTTTTCTCAATTTCATTTCCGTTGGGAAATCAATCTTTGG
>MDSZ01080953.1_pt1 | contig 12467 bp, 6 predicted proteins | sample 811201 | NCBI WGS metagenome assembly MDSZ01 (sample SAMN05326647, study PRJNA326480) | marine metagenome | isolation source: seawater | place: Indian Ocean: North | collected 2010
CATTGCCGCCACTAGTTTTACAATCACCCGACGTAACTTCTCAGGTGATCTTGATTTTATAGCTCAAAATTTACCTGAAGGTGTAACCATGCATACACCCAAAGCACCATCCAATTTTACCTCCGTCCCCGTCCTATTTTCTGCAAAGCCTGATGCACCACTTAGTGAAACCTTAACCAAAATTGACATCAATCACAAGAAACCCGACAGTAATGTAACTATCAGTGGAAATTATCGGCATCGCGTGGATTTAGTCTATGGTCCTCCAAATAATCGAACATACTATGAAGGTACCTACGATGTTCTCCCAGTGGCGGTTGTCGAACCGGTCCCATTCAGGGTAAAATTGCACACTCCCGCAACTCCCATTGTTAAAGGAGGCTCCATAAACCTGAAAGTAGAAGTTATCCGTGACGCAAATTTCACAAAGGATGTTGTCGTTAAAATTCTCACCCGTCCTCCTGGAATCGGGGCAAAAAGCAATATCAAAATTTTAGCTAAAGATACTACTGGTTATTATCCTCTTACCGCCAATAATGGAACTCCTTTGGGTGAATGGGAAATCGGAGTACAAGGTGAATCCCCAGCAAATGGAGGAGGCAATATGCTGGCAGCTTCTGAATTTATTAAGTTAAAAGTTGAAGAACCGTACCTTTCAATGAAAATAAACATGGCGGCTATTCAACGAGGACAAGAAGGTGAAATGATTTGTGATCTTGATATTACTCGACCTTTTAAGGGTTTAGCTAAAGCAGAACTCAAAGGTCTTCCTCCTTTTGCTATTACCAAACAGGTTGAATTTGATTCAAATACTTCACAGATTAGTTTCCCCATTACCACCGAAGAAAAAGCACGTGCTGGATTGACCAAGAATTTGTTCTGTTTCGTCAGGGTGCCATTTTCAAAAAACCTAGTTACGCATACTGTAGGACAGGGTGGACAAATCCGTATGGATAATCCCCCTCCAAAACCGAAGGCTGTTGCAGCAAAACCTAAACCTTCTGCCCCCAAACCTATTGTTAAAAAAGATAAGCCACTGAGCAGGCTCGAACAATTGCGCTTAGCTGCTCAAGGAGGTACCAATTAACCTTGTTATGAAACTTGTTTTTTACATTCTACTTTCTGCATCCTTCATTTGGGCCAATCAGGTTAAACAATCTCCCCCAGTGGTTACTCCAGTTCCACCGGGAACACCCCCTGCTCAGCCAAGCCCACCTGCTACTCCACCCAAACCAGTAGTGAAAGCTCCTGACTTTCATACCGAAGTCAGGGCAGTATTGGAGAGTACCTGCATAAGCTGTCACGGTACCGATGATCAAAAAGGAGGCTTACGATTGGATACTCTCGCTTTTGCCAAGGAAGGCGGAGATTCCGGACCTGCCCTGGTGCCGGGGAACAAAATTGAAAGTATTCTCCTCGAAAGAATTCACCTTCCGGCAGATGATGATGAAATCATGCCACCAAAAAACGGCCCCCTCTCCGCTCAGCAAAAAGACATTCTCGATCGCTGGATTGAAACCGGCGCAAACTGGCCAAAGGGTATACAACTTAAAGAAATTACGGAACGTGAACTTGTTCTTCGCACCAAAGCAAGGAACAAGCAATTTGTTTCCCTTGAAGCTTATCCATCCGCCATAAACCTTAATACTGAGGAAGACTTCAATTCCATTGTTCTCACTGCCACTTACTCTGATGATGTAACACGCGATGTTACTTTTGAGTCGTCCGTTTGGCTTGAAAACTCAGCTATTGTTGATTTTAAGGACCGCATTCTATATCCGAAGCAGGAAGGTGAAACCAAACTTATTGCTGAATTCATGGGTAAGAGGGTCGAAGTACCCGTTCAAGTCTCAGAACCAACTACGCCACGACCTGTAAGTTTCAAGCTTGATGTAATGCCGGTTTTCATGAAAGCAGGTTGCAATACCGGTTCATGCCACGGTTCCGCCCGTGGGCAAGACCGTTTTATGCTTTCCCTTTTTGGATATGATCCTGAAGGAGATCACTATCGCATAACTAGGGAGCAGGGAACTCGACGCATAAATCTTGCAGTACCCGAGGAAAGTATGCTCGTGGAAAAGGCTATTGGAACGGTTCCACATACTGGAGGAAAATTATTCAGCAAGCACAGCAAACACTGGCACACCTTGGTTGATTGGTTAAAAGACGGTGCACACAAAGATCCTGAAAACATAGCAAAGCCAACAAAGATCGAACTTTTCCCACCATCAGCCCTTCTCGAAGGTGAAGGTGCCACTCAACAATTAAGCGTGCTCGCACACTACTCCGATGGTACGACTAGGGATGTTACTCCTCTGACTGTATTTCAATCCAGTAATGATGTATCTGCTGCAGTCGATGAAAAAGGATTAGTTACTGCGGGCTCACGGGGTGAGGCTTTCATGATGGCCCGGTTTAACATCTTTACAGTAGGAGTCCCCATGGTGGTCATACCGGAGGATCTTAAATATGAACGGCCTCAACTACCTGCCAACAATTATGTTGATACTCATGTGCACAATAAATTGCACAAACTTCGCATGACTCCATCAGAACTTTGTACCGACGAAGTGTTTGTTAGACGTCTGTACCTTGATATCACTGGTCTCTTGCCCACGGTCGAAGAATCAGCTGCATTTCTTGCCGACACATCAACAGATAAAAGATCAAAACTGATTGATCAATTACTGGAGAGGAAAGAATTTACAGAGTTATGGGTAATGAAATTTGCCGAACTTCTCCAAATTCAGACTGATGACAACCAGGGGATGAGTTACAAAGCCACCCTACTCTACTTCAATTGGCTTAAGGACCGTATTGCTAATAATGTTCCTATGGATCAAATCGTAAAGGATTTACTCACTTCCAAAGGAGGCACCTTCACCAATCCCGCTACCAATTACTACCAAGTGGAAAGGGACAACCTGAAAATTACTGAAAATGTTGCTCAGGTCTTTATGGGAATGCGCCTACAGTGTGCACAGTGTCACAATCACCCGTTTGACCGTTGGACCCAGGATGAATACTATTCTTTTGCCTCTTTCTTCAGCCAAGTAGGTCGCAAAAGAGGGGCCGATCCCCGCGAAAATATTATTTATAACCGGAGAAGCGGAGAGATTAATCATCCTGTACACAAAAAACCCATGCCCCCAAAGTTCCTTGGGGATGACACCCCAGAAATCCCTCGTGGTGCGGATCGCCGAGAAGTTCTGGCTGATTGGCTTGCTTCTCCACAAAATCCATTCTTTGCTAGAAACTTGGCCAACTTGGTATGGGCACATTTCTTCGGACAAGGAATCATCGAACCAGTTGATGATGTACGGGTTTCAAATCCCCCCTCCAACCCTGAACTTTTAGATGAACTATCCAAAAAATTCACCGAATATAATTATGACTTCAAAAAGTTGGTTCGAGATGTTTGCAATTCAAGAATTTATCAACTTTCAACCAAGACGAATGTATCGAATGAATCAGACACACGAAACTTCGCAAGATCTCACCTTCGCCGCTTACGTGCCGAAGTCATGCTCGATGTTATTTCACAGGCAACCTCAACCAAAAATAAATTTCAGGGATTACCCCTGGGTGCCAAAGCAATTCAAATCGCAGACGGCCGTGTAAGTAATTATTTTCTCACTACATTTGGCAGAGCAAAAAGAGAGACTGTTTGCTCCTGTGAAGTGGTAATGGAACCAAGTTTGTCGCAGGCTTTGCATCTTTTAAACGGTGACACCACAAACAACCGGATTAAACAGGGGAAAGTTGTGGATACCAGCCTGAAAGAAGGGAAAAAGCCAGATCAAATTATCGACGAGCTCTATCTTCGTTGTTATTCGCGAAAACCGCGTGAGGCAGAGAAAGCAAACCTATTGGCATCTTTGGATATGAGTAATCCACGAGAAGGTTTGGAAGATGTTTTTTGGGCTCTACTGAATTCCAAGGAATTTATTTTCAATCACTAAACATTGCGTTGAGAAACGCCAATAATCTTCTAGAAATGTAGTTTCATTCATGAAATTCTTACAACACATTTGGTTCTTTGCCCTATTTAGTGCTTTTGCAATCGCGTCTCCTGAGAAACCAAACTTTCAGGACGATATTATTCCCATTTTTGAACAATCGTGTAATTCCTGTCATAACCCAGATCGATCTCGTGGGGGACTCGATCTTACTAGCATTAATGGAATTATTGCCGGAGGCAGTTCGGGCGAAGTTTCACTACCGGGAGATCCTGATGGCAGTTTACTTTATCTCCTCCCTGCTAGACTACAGGAACCTCATATGCCGCCAAGGGGTGAGAAAATTGAAAAGTCTCAACTTCTTTTGATTAAAAACTGGATTGTTCAGGGTATGCTTCCTACTGCTTCGGGTAAACCAATGAAGAAAAAGAAATCATCCGTTAATCTTGCTCTAAGCGGAGCTTCCATTGGTAAGCCTACGGGACCACCACCCATGCCCAAGCACCTGAATCTCGAGCCTTTCCTCGTTACAGAACGTGCATTTGCTCCCTCTGCCATGGCGGCATCTCCATGGGCACCTTTGGTTGCGTTATCAGGTCAAAAACAAGTTATTCTGTACAACACAGAAACACTTAAAATTTCTGGAATCCTCCCATACGAAGAGGGTTTTATTGAATCGATGAAATTTAGCCGAAATGGGAAACTTGTGATTGCCTCTGGTGGACGAGGTGGAAAAAGTGGAAATGTAGCCGGTTGGGATATTGAAACTGGAAAAAGAGTCCTAACCGTTGGAGAAGAACAGGATAGCATACTTACTGCTGACTTATCAGCCGACCAATCCCTTGTCGTTATTGGAGGAACCAACAAATTAATCAAGGTTTTTGACTTAGCTACTGATGAAATCCTCTACAAGATTAAAAAACACTCTGAGTGGGTTACTCAAGTTGCATTTTCTCCTGACGGTATCCTCCTGGCCACAGCTGATCGAAATGGCGGACTTTTCGTATGGGAAGCTCGCACAGGTAACCCTTTTTACACATTAGACGGACACAAGCAGGAAATAACCAGTCTAAGTTGGCGTGCTGATGGAAATGTTTTACTTTCAGCATCCGAGGAAGGTGCGGTTAGAACCTGGGAAATGATAAATGGTAAGCAAATACGAACTTGGAATGCCCATAGCGGAGGAACTCTCTCCGCTCATTTTGCTCAAAACGGAAACATTGTCACAGCGGGAAGGGATAAAACAGTAAAATTTTGGGATGGTAATGGAAAAGCTCTACGAACGATTTCAGGTTTTACCGATATTGTTATGGAATCCAGACTTTCTCATGATGGCTCCAAAATCATTGCTGGAGACTGGACTGGAAAAGTCGGTTTATGGAATTCATCAGACGGCAAACACTTGGGTGATTTAATTGCAAACCCACCCACCATTGAAAAAAGAATTTTACTTTCTGAAAATCATCTCGCTACAATACAATCCTCCCTAAAAGAACATCAGAATGCACTTTTACCACTCCAGCAAAAAAGAGACAAACTGACTAAAGCCTTGGAATTAAGTAAGGCAAATCTAGACGCCGATGAAAAAAACTTACAAGATTCGACAGCCAAGATTATGGCTGCAAAGCAAGAACTCCTTAAGACTACAAATGACTTCAATAACAAAACAAACATTAAAAAAGCAAAGAGCGAGACCCATCAGAAAATTTTAGCGAAAATTGCTGTCAACCAAGATTCCTTCGCCAAGACCAATCAAGAATCCAAAAAGTGGAATGATCTATCAAACAAATACTCTAAACAATTGAGCTTGTTAAAAGATTCCTTAAGCAAAGCAAAACAACTTTCTGATCAGAATAAAAGTGATCTCTCCTTGGCCGATGCAGCAAAAAAAGCAAAACTTGCTTTTGATGAAATAAAGAAAAAATCTGATGTTGCCTCCCGACATTCTGCGAACCATAAAGCTGAAACAGACAATTTAATTGCCGAAAAAAAATCGCTTAAATTACAATCCGAAAATGCCTCTGAAGCATTGAATGGTGCTCAAGAAGATTTAGTCACCATTACAAAATTACTTTCTCAAACAAAATCAAATTTAAGCCAATTTCAAAATCAACAATCCTCCATAACTAGCAAACGTGATCAAAGCAAAAGCATTTTTGAAAAAAACAAAACTCTTTTGGCTCAATGCCAAGAGGCAATAAAACAACCCTCTATGCTGGTAGCAAAGGCCAGCAGGGAAATTGAAGAAGTGCAAAAAGATATAGAACAATGGAAAGCTGAATTAATTAATGTTGAAAGACATACTCAGATCAAAAATCTAGATCTCCTTCAGAACGAAATGGAAGATTTGACTACCCTTTTACAGGATGCAAAAGAAACCAAAATTCAAGCCCTTAATGAATTGAATAATACTCGGGAGTCTTTACGACTACTACCCAATAAAATTGCCAAAAGTAAGACAGTTATAGATCAAAGCAAAAATTCTGTTGTTACAGCGGAAAAAAATCATGTTTCCGTCATTCAATTATTAGAAAGAAAAAAATCCTTCATAGCAGAATTTAATTCTATTGCCGAATCTTCAAAAAAATTCTCTGAGACCCTAAAGCCCGAAAGTACTTTACAGGATGCAAATGTAAAACTGGCTGAATCATTGGAACTTTTTAAAAAAGATCTTATTGAAACCCAAAATGAACTCGCTGCAAAACAGGAAGAAATAATTCTTGCAAAACAAGCAGTTCAGAATGCCGAGAAAAGCCATCAGGAAATTCTTAAATTGAAGGAAACCATCCCCAAACTGTTGGAAGAAAAAAATCAATTATTCAAAAGAGCCTCTGAAGAATATTTAAATGTTGAAAAAGAACATAGATCAATGCTTGCAAAAATAGAATCGCAGTTAAAATTGACCAACGAACTTTTTTCGAAATACACTAAACTTTTGGCAATTAACAATTAGTTGATCTGCCCGATCAGTTTATCCATTTCAAGAGCAATAATACTTCCCGGACCTAAATCCAAAACTTTTCTTTTTTTCAAGTACTCGATCGCATCAAGAGCTTGTTTTTTTTGATCCATACTTACAAGTTTTTCAACATAAGGTCTAATCAAACCATAGTATAATTCTCCTCCAGCAGTTTTTTCAAAATCTCTTACCATCCGTTCATAGGCTTTTTCTGCACTTGTCCAATTTTTTGCCGATACAAGATTCATTACTTGTTCAGCACCCTCTTTAATCGCTAAATCAAACCTGCCTGAACGATTTTGCTTAACAATCAAAGAACGAATTCGATCAGCCTGTCTTGGATTGCCCATTTCATCATAAACATCGGCGAGGTTTTTTTGCCCTTCAATCTTGAGATCGACTGTATTTGAAAATGCTTTCAACCATGCGTCCCAGAAATTTCTTTTTTCCCTCAAATCAGAAATGTTGTTTTTCACCCAATTTGCCTCTTCTTTCCACACTTCGATATAAGCAGGATGCAAAGTACGAGCACGTTGCAAAGATTCTCGATAGAAGTTTGCTTTTGGATTAGCTTGAGCCCAAGCAAAATAATCTACAGCTTTTCCACGAAAACCGGTAAGGTTTTTTTCTCCACGGGCCAGTGCCCCCAACTCATCATCCGTAATTAATTTCCACCTCTGCGGATCGATTGCATTACCCACTGGATAATTTTGATTCTCATATCTTCCGCAATCCGTTTCCCAACGGCCTGGATTTTTTAAAAATCCAAACCATGCATGGCCCCCACCGCTACCTTGGCCAACAAAAGTAAGTGTGGGTATTCCTTTTGCCTTGCCAGCCATCGAACTAAAGTAAGCCTGATCCACACAAATTCCCCCTTTTTCTTTAATTGAACCAAGCGAGTAATCACCGTATGGCCATCTAAAAATTCCACCCTCTAGTCTTGGCCGGTCATATTTTATCGATGAGAAAATCTTATCAAAGCTTGCTCTCCTCAACTTTACACTTTCGCGAGCCCAGTCGAGCTCACTTTTGGGAAGACGATGATCAACCACAAATTTTAGTTCTGTTACGGATAACTGAGTAGGATCATATTCCAATTGCCTACTTTTATGAGCATTTACCATTTCTGCAAACCTTGAACTAGGTAAAGCAGAATCAAAAGGCACATCGTTTCTGGCTACTTGATGATGGGGCCATGTTCGTGGAAATGGTTGATCGAAAACCACAGAATATGCGACTGCAAGGGATCCGTATTGTTCAACGAGCTCCGGATGATCTTTTGCGATTGAAAGAAAAATATATAGTGCAGCTACTTGATTATCTTCAGGGTGTAAGGCGTTTAAGAAAATTTTTCTCAATTCTGGATTGCTTCCAATTTTAACAAAAACAGTACTTAGACTCTCACCCCCTCCTTTTTCCCGTAACTGATTCATCAAATCAAGCCACCGCCAATGATCAAACCAGGAAAAAAAATCACGACCTTCTCTTGCAGATCTTTTTTCTTTGTTAACCCAGATATCCCTCAAATTTTCAATTAGTCTATCAGAGGCTTTAGACCAATCGTTCTGTGCATTTTCCTGCCACCAATTTGAAATAATCGCAGGACTCCAAATAGGAAGGGCTTCAGATGATGATAAAGGCGTTTGAGATTGCTTAGAATATGTTTGAGTTTGAGAAAGGCTTTTTAATGTACCTCTGACATAAATTTGATCTTCATTAGAGAGTAAAGCTAGAGGAAAAACAAATTTCTTGTAATCACTTCTTTCAATCGTCAACTGATCTCCTGATGTCTCTATAAAACGTGCTTCAATTTTTACTCCCGTTTTGGAAGTCCAAGTCCGAAAGGGATAATTAGAAGATAAACATTCTAATGTAAAGAACGCATACAGAATTATGGACAAAATCCTAATAACCATCCTCTTAAGTTACAACATAGTGTCTGTACATACCATTACAAAAAAGAACAATTATTCGAATATGCCTAAAACATTCATTTATCTTGAACTCTTAAAAAACGCTTTTCGTATTACAAGTTGATAAATTATGGCACATAGCCAAACTTGACTTTTAATTATTCAGACTAATAAATTAAAAAATGGTAACAAACCTCTGGACTTTCATCCTTGTAATTCTGCTTTTTGTCAGCGGGACTTCTGCAAAACCCAAGCACGACTCCAATTCCACAAATCTTTCTGAACTCGAAATTGCTAAGAAGAATGCTGAAGATTTCGAAAAACTTGCCGCTCTTGTTAGACCATCTATTGTTGTGATCGAAAGCGTTGACAGGATTGGTCGGAAAGGTGGGCGGGGCACAGGTTTTGTAGTTAGATCAGACGGGGTAATTGCTACGAATTTTCATGTTATTGGAGAACATCGAGATTTTCTTATCAGATTTGCAAATGGTAAATCTTTTCGTCCAACAAAAATTCTGGCAATAGACAGAGAAAACGATTTAGCAATCATCAAGATAGATACGAATAATCTTCCTGTTCTTTCTCTAGGGAATTCCAAAGATCTATCCCCCGGTCAACCTGTTTTTGCTATAGGTAATCCTTTAGGTTATAGTCACAGTGTTACTCGGGGAGTTATTTCAGCTATTCGTGAACTTGAATTTGGAGACGGTCGTCCTTTAGTCCAAGTAGCTATTCCAATTGAGCCTGGAAGTAGTGGAAGTCCTACTCTCGATCTGAATGGAAATGTTATCTGTATTCTGGCTATAAAATCGGGTGGAGCTATGGGCTTTGGTATTCCTGTTAATCGTTTAAAAGACCTCATTAATAATCCCTCTCCCATACCTATCAAAAAATGGCTTACGATTGGCGAATTAGATGATTCAGAGTGGGAGTCGATTATGGCTGGAAGTTGGAAACAGAGAGCAGGTGTCATAACCGCATCCGGACTTGGAAATGGGTTTGGAGGTAGAATGCTATGCTTGTCTGAACAAGGAATTCTAAAAGCTCCCTATGAACTTGAGGTCGAAGTACTTCTGGATGATGAATCAGGTGCTGCCGGGCTAGCCTTTCATTCTGACGGAGGAAATAAACACTATGGTTTTTATCCAACAAACGGATCCCTTCGGTTAACTTGTTTTAAGGGAGCGGATGTCTATTCCTGGACGATTCTAGAAACTGTAGACTCCCCAGCTTACGAATTAGAAGAATGGAATCGTTTGAAGGTTAAAGTCGATGAAGATGGAAATATTACCTGTTTAATTAACGGTAAAATTGTAATCGAAGCCAATGATAAATCCTTAACTGAAGGAAAAATAGGGCTCTGCAAATTTCGATCCCCCACTGCTAAATTCAGGAATTTTAAACAGGCTAGAAAATTTCCTTCATCTGAAATTTCTGCCGAAATAAGAAGGGAAATAAAAAAAATCTCAAACTTTCTGCAAAATAATGAAGAACTCACCAAGCAGGATCTACAAAAGTTAATTCGACTTGGTCCAAAAGTTTCACAAGCTCTCAGCGATGAAGTTGCTGCTTTGGAAAAAAGAGCATCCATCTTAAATCTTCTTTCAGAAGAAGTGAGTGAAAGGCAAGCTATCAACGAACTTGCCCAGTCACTTGCACATGAAGATGAAAACTCAGTCGATTTGCTCCGCTCTGCCCTTCTCATTTCTAGAATAAAAAACAAAAACTTCGACTTGGATGTCTATTTGAATAAAGCGGAAAGACTTGCCCAACAAATTGCCTCTCATTTCCCCGAAAAAGCCACTGACGAGCAAAAACTTAAAATTCTTGTACAACAACTATTTATCGAAATGGGCTATCATGGAAGCACTATTGATTATAACCATCCATCCAACAGTTTTATGAACGAAGTTATGGACGACCGAGAAGGACTTCCAATTACTCTCTCTGTTCTTTTCATTGAATTAGGAAACAGGCTTGATTTACCTCTTTCAGGACTTGGCTTACCAGGTCATTTTATGGCTATGTATAAAGAAAAACCGGATAAAAAAGGGTCAGAAATCTTAATTGATCCTTTCGGGGGAAAAATCGTTTCTAGAAAAGAAGCATCTGAGTTAACCGGAATCAGGTTAAGTGAACAGGACTTAGTCCCATCCAGTAAAAAAGATATTATAACCCGGATGCTCCGTAATCTCATACATGTCTCTGAGCAGAATAGTAATTCCGATTCCAGACTTCTTTATATAGATGCAGTTTTAGCCATAGAACCTGAAGATCGTTATACACGTGCAATGCGTGCAATGCTTAACTACGGAAACGGCAACCATGCCAGAGCAATTGAAGATATTGACATTCTTATTTCTGAAGACGAAAAAAATCCAGAAATTAAACCTCTAAGGGAAATCAAGAATCGTCTTCTTGAAATTCAGTCGCAAAAATAATTATATTTGTTTCTCTAATTAACATCATCAGCACTCCAATCTTTCCCAGTTTTTCCATCTGGCCCTGCTGAAAAAAGACGAAAGCCTGGCCCGCCCTCTTCTAGTGGATATTCGTAAATATATTCATTTCCCCAGGGATCTAGAAATGCGACGTCTTTCCCAAGCATCTTGGATAGCCAAAACATTAAGGATTTCCCATCGTTATGAGAAATATCAGGCACTTCAGAAATATCATATGAATTTAGATCATAACCAAATAAATCGGTGGAAATAGTCGCGGGGTAAGGAGGCATTTCCAAAGTTCCCCTCTCATTGTGAAAACCCGCCAAAGACAAAAAAAGACATTCACCAGGTGTGCACACATTTTGTGGACAAATTGGATACCCTCCAAATGATCTTCTGTAATCCTCAACAGAAAGCTTTAAAGCTTCAATTTCTACTTTGGCTTGTTTATACGCCTGCTGGTTAATTACATAAAAATAACCTTTAAACATAATGCCAATAAGAACCCCAAAAATTGCCAGGACTACGAGCAATTCTACAAGCGTAAAAGCTCTCAAATTCTTAGTTACACCAATGCTTTTCCCCATCCTAAATTTATTAAGGCATCTCTAACCTCGATCAAATCCTCATCCTCAATTGCCATCAGTTTAAACTTTTCATCTCTTCTAACCGCCTCTTTTAAAAAATCTATACATTCCCCCGGACTCTTTAAAACGCATGCATAACAGGCTAAATTGTAGCGTATTAAAGCATCTTCGTAATGCAAAACTAAACCTTCCAGTAAAATCGAACGGGCCGCTGTTATTGATTCGCACCTTCTAGTGGCATATGCATCCGCTATCCACCAATCAACCTCTTCTGAAAATTCATATCTTAAATTACGAGCATATTTTTGTGCTTCCGCCCAATTTTCTAATTCCTGATAAATACTCAAAGTCAAGATTGTGACCTTTTTTGTCCATATTTCATCCTCGGGAATCGCACGTAATTCCCTGAGGGCAAAATCATACATGCATAACTCTGAATATCCTTTGGCCCGTTCCCAATGCGTTTGAGGTTTTAAAATGTGTGGTGGTAAACCTTTTAAATCAGACACAGAATAAAATTAATAACCATTTATGATTTCCGCAAGTGACAAGGAATAATTTTACAGAAGAGTATTTAATATATTTTCACTCAAAGAAAAAGC
>MDSZ01162876.1_pt1 | contig 12467 bp, 10 predicted proteins | sample 811201 | NCBI WGS metagenome assembly MDSZ01 (sample SAMN05326647, study PRJNA326480) | marine metagenome | isolation source: seawater | place: Indian Ocean: North | collected 2010
AATTCATCATCGAAAAAAACGTACTTTTGATTAGGGTTCTTAGGTGCAACCGCGGCAAGATTGTCGTGCATATTTGGACCCGTAAAAATAATATTCCAATCTCCTGAATTTGAAACTGCCTCAAGATTTTGAAGCCACAACTGTGGATCAGTAGGTGAAGCTTGAAGTAAGCGGGTTTTAACACCTTCATTTTCAAGTCTTGAAAAACCCAAAGCTGCATTATCGTTAAAACCCATATCACCAAGGTTGTCGCTCATTACATACACAGTACTAAAATTATTCTGGTCATTTGAAGAGAGACCAGAATCATCTATCTGACTATTAGAAAAAAAATAAATAAACCCAACAACAATTATTAAAATACTTAAAAAGTAACTAGTCCTCATATCTGTAATCCTTAATTAAATATATTGTTAAGTTAAAAAATAAATTATTTAAGACTCTAAAATAAACTTTTAAACTTGGAAGGTGCAATTTTAAAATTAAAAAGGGTAGTGAAAATAAATATTTTCACTACCCCATAGAGTTTAAACATAATTTATTTATTATTTATTGTAATAAACGGATCATTGGATTTCGAAACTCAACACGACTTTTTCTTGCACCTGTTGATTCAAAAGCAATTGTCCCTCGACGAAGATTACCTGGCCCCTCTGCTTCATCTTGTTCTGTAAACTCATTCACTGTTTCATCATTTATTTTTATTGTGACTTTCTTGCCATCAACCTTAATGTAATAGGTGAACCACTCATTATCATTATGAGGTGTTGTATTAACTTCACTTACTCCAACTAAGCTTCCGGTCTTACTCTCGCCACGCCGACTAGAATTAATTTGAGCCTCATAACCATAAACGGGGCGTCCATCATTTTTATAGCGAGTATGAAAATAAATGCCTGATGTTGAACCAGGATGAGTATAAACATCTACTTTAAATTCAAAGTTTTTAAAGTCTCCGCCGTCAATAGGTCCTACATAAAATAAATTACTCTGTGGCCCCTCAACCTTTATAGTTTTTGAATAAATATCTGGATTAGGAGCGTCATGTTTTGGCATATTCAGTAGATGTTCAGCCTTACCGGGAACAAGATTAAAAGAGTCTGTACCCATGTTTTCTTTAGAGGGCCAAATATCTTTTCCATCCCACCAGCTAAATGATGACCAATCAGTCACTTGAGAAGCCCTCCATCCATGCAAGGTTCCTCCTTTTATTAATGAAACCCATCCTAAGCCTCTCTCACCTGAATATCCTTTGAGGGGAGCGCCATTGTTATCAAGTTTACCAGCTGCCCATAATAACCCTGCTGCTACGAGGTTTAAGTTAACATCAGAGCCCATGGTCACATTGTGATGACCTAAAGTACTACTGAATACACGAACACCCTCATATTCATGAGTCCAAGCTATTGGAAAAAATTCTGCAGGTTCTGCGCCATAAGCACGTGCTAACGGAGTAGCGTTATCTTTTAATTCCACTGGCATATAGAGCTCGCCATTGGGAGTTCGCCACGCATCTGGAAAATTTGCCATAATAGGATTTGTAGGCTCAAGCAGTTCGACTGTAAAAGGAGTATTTACAACTTCATGAACATAAGATTCAGCTCCAGTCATGTTATACCAATTTGGAGCATTTGTTCGATGAAGATGCATTGGACAATGAACAAATACAGCAGCTGTTTGAGTATCAGCATGCCTTTTCATGACTCTGTCAACATATGAGGGATTGCCCTGAGCAACATGAAGATTGCAACTGTTATATAAAACTAAGTCATGGGTTTTAAACAAATCATCTGATTGCAAACTATCGAATTTAAAAAACATATCTCGTTTATTGGCGCCCTCATTATGCTCAATTGTGAACTCAATATTACCAATACGATCTTTTAAACCCTCGGTTAACTGTTTTAATTGAGTAAAATAATCATGATATGGGCCGCCACCTGTAATGAATAAGACTTTTATAGGTGCAGCATGATCTCCATGAGCTTCGTGATGAGCAGCTTTAGAAAACTGAGCAAAACTAATGGCTAAAATTAACAGCGAAAAGTGAAAAAATGTTTTATTTAGTATTTTAGTAGTCATTAATTAATCCTCTCTGTTAATTTAGTTACCTAAATTTGATAAAAATTAGCCAAATCAAAATGAGCAATACTTTTCTAAACTGCAGGACAGTATTGTTTAACAAAATCGATATGACTTGGCAATGCAGCAAGATTCTTATTTACGTTAGAGCTTATACCTTCAAGCTGCTGCTTGAGCTCTGTTGGTGATAACATACATCCGGCGCGATGATGATATTCAGGGGTTAAACCTTGTCCTAGCATAACTTGAACCCATGAATGTGATCGGAATAAATTAACTTCATCTTGCCAGACATAACCACTTTCTTTGAATATTTCTAAACGATGAGCAAGGGTATCTGGTATATCCATTGTTCGGTAATAATTCCAAAATTCGCTATCGTCTCTTTCAGTTTGCTTATAGTGCAAAATAATAAAGTCGCGAACTGCTTCCCATTCAAGCCGTGTTTCTCGGTTAAAGCGCTCTGTTGATGATTTCATTTCTCCTGAGAAAGGAAAGAGGTTCATTAAACGTACAAGTGATGTGTTTATTAGATGAATACTTGTAGATTCTAATGGCTCTATGAAACCACTTGCTAAACCTATGCCAACACAGTTCTTTTGCCAAGGATTTACTCTGCGGCCAGTTTTAAATTTTATTACTCTGGGCTCAGTTGTAGTTTTACCTTTTACATTCCCAAGCAAAGTCGATAAAGCTTCATCCTCTGAACAAAATCGACTGCTAAATACTATGCCATTACCCGTTCTCGTTTGTAGAGGAATATGCCACTGCCAGCCAATAGAATGTGCTGTTGAAGTTGTCAAAGGTTTTGGTGGCTCAATACTCTCTGTTTGAACTGCAATTGCTCGGTCAGAACAAATCCAATGACTCCAGTCTTCATATTCTACATCTAATGTTTGTCCAAGTAGCAAACTTCTAAAGCCAGTACAATCAAGAAAAAAATCTGCAGAAATATTCCTATCATGGTCCAAATCTAAAGAATTAATATTTCCGGTTTCTCCATCTATATTAATTTTAGTAATCTTTCCTTCAACACGCTTTACGCCTAGTAGCTCACTCTTTTTACGCAAATATTTAGCATAAGCAGTGGCATTTAAATGAAAGGCATAAGATAAAGGTGTTTGCCCTACCTTTACAGCAAATTTGTTTTTTTCTGCCGCTTTCAGCTCTAAGCAATAATCATCCAAACTCCCTCCAAAACCATTGGCTTGCGCTTCCATCCAATATTGGTGAAATTCAGCCATCCAAGTACTTTGACCAATATCACCAAATGAATGAAAGTAGCTTTCTCCGGGCTTGCGCCAATTTTCAAATTTTATACCAAGTTTGAAAGTTCCTTGAGTTTCGCGCATAAATTCTTGTTCATCGACACCAAAAAATTGATGGAATCTTCGCATAGTCGGAATGGTTGCCTCACCTACGCCAACAGTGCCGATTTGCTCAGACTCCACTAAAGTAATTTCGAGCATATTGCTCATTCGCTTCGCTAAACTGTAAGCTGAAAGCCATCCTGCAGTTCCACCGCCAGCGACAATTACACGTACTTTGTTCTCCAATTAAGTCTCCAGAGAGTTAATTATTAAAAAAATTATTTCAGTCACTTACTTATTAAGTATTGATTTTATTGATATAAAATATGACCGAGTGACTAACAACAAATATAAAATAAAAGAATCATATAATCTACTGAACTTCAATATTATATGAGTATAATTATGTGAACATTCGGTCTCAACAGGGTTTTACGTAAAATCTATTCTTTAAAAACTTGGTTATATTCTTCCCTATTAGGAAAAGCATTTCCAGTTCCGACCCGAGTAACTGTCAAAGCAGCTGCTTTCACAGCATTTTGGACAGCATCTTCAAGTGATAACCCTTTGATATATTCTGCACAAAACCACCCTACAAAAGTATCGCCTGCGCCTGTTGTATCAACAACTTTTACTTGAGGGGCTGCAATTTCTATCAAATCTTCATCAGAAAAAATAACACATCCTTGTGATCCTAGAGTAAGTAGGATAATAGACCCACTTTTTTGTTGTAAGATTTTACCTTGAGTAATTGCAGACGATGCATCATTAATATTGTCTGGATCAAATTGCTCCAAAATTGCACAAGCTTCAACTAAATTTAAAACTATGACATCAGCCAGTGATGCTAATGATGCAATATTTTCTGTTAGCGGTGCTGGGTTAAATATATTTATTGCGCCACGCTCTTTAGCAAAAACTAAAGCTGCTTTAGTTACCTCATAATCCATATTGCCTTGCATTAAAAACATATCACCTTTATCAATTAATTTTAAGTAAGGTTGAAGTTCTTTTGCATTCGGCCATTTAGCACAATCAGCAGTTGTAACAATTGAATTTTCGCTATCGGAACTGACTATAATGACTGATTCATCAGTGGCAAACGGAGCATGCATTATGTTCGCAGTTAGGCCTTCTATAGAATTAATTTTTTTATGAAGAATTTTTGCGTTTGCATCGTTACCTAACGGTGTCGTAAAGCAAACCTCAGCACCAGCAAGGGCTGCTGCGACAGACTGGTTAAAGCCCTTGCCTCCAACATCTTCTTTTCTTTTTGCAGCAAGAATGCTCTCACCGGGTAATGGAAAACACTTTGTTAAATAGAAAATGTCTCTTGTTGTATTCCCAATAACATGAAGAATCAACGCAAATCCTCTGCTACTTGCATAAAACTCCGTGCTCGGACTGGATCAACAGAATTCCACCAAACACCATCTTTTTTTAGAGAACTGGCAACAATGACGCCAGAAGCAACTGACAAAATTCTTTCTATATTTCCTTCATTGACACCGCTCCCTACCACAACGGGTAAACTGGTTGCTCCAGCAATAGTCTCTAATTCTTCTTGGGTTGCAGCATTGCCAGTTCTCTGACCTGTGGCAATTGCAACATCAGCATCAAAAAACTCATTGTCTCGAGCTAACTCTTCTATACTTCGATCTGACGTAATTGCATGTGCACCATGTTTAACATGAACATCAGCAAAAATTCTCAAATCACTTGCACCAATAGCTTTACGATAACGCAATGCCTCAGCTGCTGGCCCCTCAACAATGCCCTCATTAGCAATATAAGCATTAGACCATTGATTGACTCTTATAAAAGAGGCTCCTGATGCTTGAGCTATTGATAAAGCATGGAGAGCTCCATTTGCCAAAACGTTTACACCAACTTGCAAACCAGTTGAAATACGAACACGTTCTGTCATTACAGCCATACAAGCTGCTGTTTCTGGTCCAATTACATCAGGCTTTAAGAATGGAATGTCTCCATGATTTTCAACAATAAGACCATCGATTCCGGCATCCGCATATCGCTGTGCCTCAGCTAATGCGTAGTCATAAATCTCAGAAACTGGTTCTCCATTATATCTCGGAGACCCAGGAAGAGCTTTCGAATGGATAACACCAATAATTACCTTAGATTTTTTAAAAAGAGATGTTATTGAATTTTCCCGAGATTGTCCTACTGACATCTAGTTATCTCCTTATTAAAGTTTTTTAATATTTTATTTGTGTAAATACAGGTTGCTATAAGAATAATAATTTTATCTTTAATGCTCATGCCTAAGACCTCGAGCTCATAACAAAATTATGTAAAACAACTGGAGCGATTTTTAAAATCTCATCGTTAAAATCAAAGTTATCAGCATGAAGATTAGTATCTTTCTGACCAGATCCTATCCAAAAATAACAACTGGGTATTTGCTCTGCAAAATACCCGAAATCATCTGAGACCATTGAAGGAATTTTAGTTTCTTTGTAAACAAGATTAGAAATTCCAGAGAGACTGTTAACTAATTTTGATGTAACAGCCTCATCATTTGTTAGAGGAGAAAATCTCTCTATCCATCTTGATTCAATATTTACTGAGTGAGATAAAGAAATTTTTGATTGAATATCATTCACAATTTCAGCGGCAATTGAAAATTGATCAGATGAGCTATATCTAAAACTTGCCTCTAGACTAATTTTAGTTGGAATGAGGTTAATTGCTGTTCCGCCCCTCACACGGGTGAAAGAAAAACTTACTGGAGCGTTTTCAGTTGTTAATTCTTTAAGGCTTGAGCTCGTTTGATTCAGAAAATCAGACATTGCAGAAAAAATATCGGGACAATTTTCTGGCATCGCAGCATGACCGCCACCGCATAAAAGATCTACCTCAAGTGACTGAAAAGCACTCATTTGGACGCCATGGCGAACAGAAATAACACCTAATGGAAGCTGCGGCCAATTATGAAAACCTATCATTTGATCGCATGGAAACCTTTTGAGTACATCATCTTTCAACATAGATTGAGCACCACTGCCAATTTCTTCAGCTGGTTGGAAATAAAAATGAACATCTCCGGGTCTTGATTTTTCGCGAACAAGTAGTTCGGCTAAAGCCAATAGAATTGTAATATGGCCATCATGGCCACACGCATGCATTTTTCCATCAGTATTACTGACATGAGAAAAAATATTTTTTTCAAGAATTGGAAGGGCATCCATATCAGCTCGTAAACCAATAGTGGGCGCATTTCCTCCTAATAAGGTACCAACCAATCCTGTACCGCCTATTCCTGTTGAGACTTTAAGTCCAATATCATTGAGATAATTTGAAATAAATGCAGAGGTCTCCTTTTCTTCAAATGCAAGCTCAGGTGACATATGCAATTTATGCCTTATTGAAATAAATCGATCTATATTTTTTTCAAGGAATTTACGAGAAAAATCAGCATGTTTCATAAAAAATCACTTCGATAAAATTTTAAGCGCATTGGCTGAATTTGAAACCATAATTTGAGTTATGTCATTCTGATTAAATCCATAATCTAACAAGCGGGGCAAAAAATCTGTAAGAAGATAAGCATAACCTTTACCACCATATGCACAGAGCATGGACTTAAGAAAAACATCCTGTGATAGAAGCAGATTATTTGCATAACCTGCTTCAGCTAAATCAGCTAGCCCCGTCGCACTCTCATGATCTGTTGGGCAAATAGAATTTCCTTGCTCAAATATATATTCCATTCCAATCATGTCATATTCAATAAAAGCACCTCTGGCCGCCAGAGCCTGTTGATAGTCTTGATCTTTGCAAGAGGGATTCATATGGCAAAGAATTACACGTGAAGGATTTAGTGCACAAGATTCAACTATATCCAAAACTTTGTGAGCATGCCTATCCCATGCAGGTAGATGTACCATCAAAGGAAGTCCTGTTTGAACTGCAGCTTTAGCAGAAGCTTTCAATACTTTCTTTTCAGATTCAGTAAATTCGGTGCTAACACCAATTTCACCTATCAAGCCAATACGCACACCTGTGTCTTCCACACCATTTTCATATTCAGCAACAATTTCATCTGTAATATCTTCACAAGACAATGAACTTAATTCAGGTGGATGAGAAGTATGTAGATAGTAACCAGCGCCCATAATTATATTTAACCCGGTTGCTTTGGATACTCTTACCAAGGCTTGAGGATCACGACCAATTCCACGGCATGTAGGATCTACGAGTGTTCTTCCACCATTTGAAAAAACAGCTAATAATTCCTTAATAGCCAACTCTTCATTATCATTAGAGCAGTTATCTAAGCATCCAAAAGGATCTTCAGTAAGCTCTTTTTGCATAGAAGAATCGACTTTTTTGTGCATCATATCTGATTGGTAATCAGGTTCATGTCCACGCCACCAACAAGAGCAATCATTGAATACGTGCTCGTGCATCAAAGTCATTCCTAGCTCCGATGTGGCAATAGGGCCCAATACAGACATTGCAATCGAATCTGACATTATTATGCTCCTTAATGAGTTGTGACAATACGATTAAATACTCTGGTATTTAACCAAATAGCAATCAAAATTATTGCCCCTGTAACTATCTGAGTAAAAAAAGGTGATACATGCAATAAAATTAAACCATTACCTATCACTACAATTGTGAGTGCGCCAAGTACCGTTCCAGCTACAGAACCACGACCACCCATCAAAGAAGTACCTCCTAAAACAACAGCAGCAATCACCTCCAGCTCAAAAGCAACGCCTGCATTAGAGCTACCACTTGCTAAGCGAGCTGCGAAAATAATACCTGCAAAAGCAGCTGCCGCGCCTGCTAAAACATATACCGAAATAATGACACGCTTTGTGGATATACCTGCTCGTCTGGCAGATTCTGTATTAGCACCTATACCAATTACGTGACGGCCAAATGTAGTTTGAGAAAGAGCAACCAAGCCAGTAATAACTACGATCACCGCCAATATTGCTGGTATCGGAATCCCCATAAACCAGCCTCGCCCCAAAAATAGGAAACCAGAGCTACGATCAATTGGAATTGAAAAACCCTCTGTCATTAAAAGCGCTATACCACGAAAGATTGATAATCCTGCTAGGGTCACAATAAAGGGTGGGATTTTTTCAAAAGCAATGAACCAGCCTTGCATTAAACCTATCAACGCACCCACACCTATTACAATTAATACCGCAGCTGGCCAAGGTGTGCCGTGTGCAAGAATAATCGCTATTAGTGCATTGGCAAGAGCCATTGAAGATCCTACTGATAAGTCAATACCGCCAGTTGTAATTACAAATGTCATCGCAACAGCAACAATCATCAAAGGCGCTGATTGACGAAGAAGGTTTAAAAGATTGGAGCTTGTAAAAAAAGCATCAGTTGATAACGAAAACCCGATGATACAAACCATCAAAAAAACAGCAATACTTGATACCTGCGCATTATGTGACAAAAATTCAATTAATTTACTGATCTTATTATTTTGTTGCTGCATGCGCATGTCCTCCAACAATGAGATCCACTAAATCTTCAAGATTTGTATCCTGAATTTTTCTTTCGGCAACTTTTGTTCCCTCATACATAACTGCAATACGATCACAAACCTTAAATAAATCTTGCAAACGATGAGTGATAAGGATTATTGATACGCCTGTTTCTTTGAGGCGATTGATTAAGTCTAAAACTGCATCAACTTCAGCAACAGCGAGCGCTGAAGTAGGCTCATCCATTATTAGTACATCGGGATTAAAAGCAGCCGCGCGTGCTATAGCAATTGCTTGACGCTGTCCTCCCGAGAGCATTGCTACTTTGGCATTTATATTTGGAATACGAATTTGCAATTTATCTAACATCTCTTGAGTACTTTTACGCATTTTATTTTTATTCAAGAATCCAAAAAATTTAGGCTTCTTGCGTAACTCTCTACCCAAAAAAAGATTTCCTGGTATATCAATGGTGTCGCAGAGGCTTAAGTCTTGATAAACCATTTCGATGCGATGCTCACGTGCATCGTTTGGTGATTCAAATCTAACCTCGTGCCCATCAATTTCCATAGTACCTTCATCTGGAATATAAGCACCTGATAACATTTTTGTAAAAGTTGATTTACCAGCTGCATTGTCACCAACAAGTCCAAGACATTCACCTGGATATATATCAAGATCAACACCCCTAAAAGCTTTCACTGCTCCAAAGCTTTTCTTAATACCTCTTATTGACATTCGTGGCTTTGGTTGTTTCGAATTATTTTTAACCATTTATTGGGTATCCAAGTTTTGAAGAATTACTTAAATAAATCACGAAAATTATCAACATTTTGCTTTGTAACTATTGTAATTGGAACAGCAACATCATACTCAACGGTTTCACCTTCGATTGATTTGAGCAAAGTCTTTATGGCTGCTTTGCCCATGCCCTCTGGATCTTGTTGTATAACAGCATTCACATAGCCCTCATCAATTCCATAAATTGCCTCTCCTGTTAGATCCCAACCCAACAATTCGATATCATCTGTTCTTCCTTGACTCTCTACAGCAGCAATAGCGCCTACAAGTGCTGGTTCACCTGTAGCATAAATTACATCAATTCCAGGATTCGCAGTTATTAAGTTTTCAGCAGCTTTTAAGGCATTATCTTGAATGTTGCGACCGTCAACTACACCTACATTTTTGATACGTTTGTCGCCCGAAATTCTGTCCTCAAAGCCTTTTTGTCGAACATTTTGAGTAAATGAATTAAGTGCTCCGACAACGCCAATTTGTATATTCTCTAATCCTTTAGAATCTATTTGTTTAATTAAATGATCTGCCATTAATTGACCCGAGAGTATGTTGTCTACTCCAACTTGCGCAATTTGTGGTCCATCAGGTAAAACAGCATCAACAGCAATTACTGGTATTCCTGCAGAATTAGCATCCATAACACTTGGCATAACTCCATTCACATCAATAGCTACTACTATTAAGCCGTCAACGCCTTCAGCAATATAAGTTTCTATGGCATCAGCCTGCTTATTTGGATCATTGTTTGCATTGAATATATATAATTCTACTCCAGAAGCCTCTGCAGCAGTTTTTGCACCTTTATTCATTTGTGTAAAAAATAATGCCTGCTGATTGATTTGTACAAGTCCAATTTTGAGATCGTTAGCCGTTACTGAATTGCACATAATAACGGTACTAAAAACAAGCAATACTGACTTTAACATTTGTTGAAAATTCATATTCTTTCCTCTGTTGAAATTGGACAATTTATAAAAGCACTTTAATAGATATAATTCAGCATTATCACATTAATTGAAGGTTTTAGATTTCTAAGTCTTTTTTAACTGCGATTTCTAGTAGCTCAAATTTAATAATATTCTACCATTCAACTTATTTTATGTTTTTAAAAATAATGATTTCTTTAAAAAAAAATTTCTTTAAAGGTATGATAGCGGTCTTAGAGAGACTTTCATCTTCATCATTAGTTTATAATCCATAGAAAATATTAATACTTAATCAATATTTATGTATAAATTGTTAAATTAAACTAAGAAATAAATGCAATTAACTAAAGAGAAAATTCTTATTATCGCTACTCTTGACTCCAAGGGAGAAGAAGTTTTATTTCTTAAAAAACAACTTGAACAAAATAAACGATCTGTTATCACAATGGATATTGGTACTGCTGGGTCTCCAAAGTTTACAGGTGACATTACACGAGAATCTGTGGCGAGCAAAACTAAAGTTCCGTCTGATTCAAACGGGCCTGCAGAAATTCTAAGTGCAATGGCAATTGGTGCTGAATTTTTTGTAAAAGATTTAGTCAATAAAAGTAGCATATCTGCAGTAGTGGGAATTGGCGGTGGAAAAGGCGCTGGTGCATTTCATGAAATAACAAAAAACTTACCATATGGTTTTCCAAAAATGCTTATTACAAGTGCAAGACCCGCTCTTCTAGCTGAGATTGCAACCACATCTGACACGATACTCTTGCCATCTATAGTAGATCTAATGGGTATAAACGAATTTACCCATAAAATTTTTGTTAATGCAGCAAATATGCTTTCTGAACTGAGCTGGACTAAAGAGATAAAGAAATCAGGCAAAACAATAGCTATAACATCTTTTGGAGTTACAACCCCAGCTGTGCAATCAATCTTATCGAAACTCTCAGATACAAATATAAGAGCAATTGTCTTTCCAGCAAATGGTGCTGGAGGTCGTGCCATGGAATCTTTAATCATTAAAGGTGAGTTTGACGGTGTAATTGACTTAACAACGACAGAGATAGCAGATTTAATGTTCAATGGAACAGCTAGTGCTGGTAAGAATCGTTTAACAGCAGCAGCTAAGCGCGGGATTCCTCAGATTATAGTTCCGGGTGCAACTGACATGGTAAATTTCGGGCCGCCTGAAACAATGCCGAAAGAGTTTTTTGAGCGTAAAATATATCGCCATACACCAATGACAACTCTTTTGCGCACAAACTCTAAAGAAACTGAGGAGATTGCATATCAAACTGCGATTAGAATAAATAAAGCTGTTGGGCCGGTGGTAGTAATCTGGCCAGCAAAAGGCGTGTCTGATTACGATCGTCCAGGAAAGCATTTTCATGATCCTATAGCTAATATGTCCTGGCGCGATACAATGAAAAAAAATCTCAGAGAAGATATACCTTTTTTAGAACAAAATTTACATATCAATGATCCTAAATTTGGAGCACTTTGTGCTGACTGGATGTTAAAAAAACTTAATGGGCCATTATGAAAAATTTTTCACGACAACAAATATTAAAACGCTTAGCGTCCGAAACCTCAGCTGGTCGCCCTATTCTTGCAGCAGGTACAAGCTGTGGCTTAATTGCAAAATGCGCGGAACTCGGAGGAGCGGATTTGCTTATTGTTTACAGCACGGGTAGATCAAGGTTAATGGGCTTACCAACAAGTCGCATTGGAGATTCAAATGCCGCCACATTGGAAATGGCTTCTGAAATTCGAAATGTAGTTTCTGATACTCCATTAATTGGAGGGATTGAAGCATGGGACCCTACGCGCATGGATATAGAACACTTATTGGATGATTTCCAAGAAGC
>MDSZ01040634.1_pt1 | contig 12466 bp, 23 predicted proteins | sample 811201 | NCBI WGS metagenome assembly MDSZ01 (sample SAMN05326647, study PRJNA326480) | marine metagenome | isolation source: seawater | place: Indian Ocean: North | collected 2010
AGTCTGAAATTACTGGAGCTACTTTACCAACAGAATATTTTGGTCCAGTTGAACAAGGTTTTAAGGAAGCAGCCCAATCTGGAGTTGTAGCCGGACATCCTGTTGTAGATATAAAAGCGATCCTTATAGACGGATCTCATCATGAAGTTGATTCATCAGAAGTAGCATTCAAAATAGCATCATCTATGGCTTTTAAAGAAGCCTGTCAAAAAGCAAGCCCATTTATTTTAGAACCAGTTATGTTAATGGAAGTCGTTACTCCTGAAGAATTCTTAGGAGATGTATTGGGGGATTTGCAAAGTAGAAGAGCGCAAGTTCAGTCTATGGAGCCGCAGGCGGGGTTGCAAATTGTTAAAGCTCATGTTCCTCTTGCAGAAACTTTTCAGTATGCAACTATATTAAGATCTAATACAACTGGGCGAGCAAGTTTTACACAAGAACTTGATCATTATGCACCAGCACCAATGAAGGATAAATAATGTCAAATCAAGCAATAAGAATTACACTAAAAGCATATGATCATAGAGTCTTAGATTTATCAGCTCAACAAATTTTAGAAGCAGCCGAGAGGACTGGCGCAGCAGTTGCAGGGCCAATTCCTATGCCAACAAATATAAGAAGATTTTGTGTATTAAGATCTCCGCATGTAAATAAAAAATCAAGAGAACATTTTGAATTAAGAATACATAAAAGAATAATAGACATTGTTGATCCTGGCTCTAAAACTATAGATTCATTAACTAGATTAAATGTTCCAGCTGGTGTTGATATTAAGATGAGGCTAGATTGAAATGATTAATGGATTGATAGGCAAAAAGATGAATATGACAACGTCTTTTGATGATGAAATTGGTGTTGCTATTCCTACTACCATAATTAAGCTTGGGCCATGCAAAGTTACCCAAGTGAAGACAGTTAAGCGAGATGGCTATGAATCTGTGCAAATTGGTTTTGATGAGAAAAATAATTTAAATAAACCTCAAATTGGGCATCAAAAAAGAAGCGAAAGTTCTTTTAGAATTTTGAAAGAAGTTACTTCTGATAGTGTCGATTCAGTTGAAGTTGGGCAGTCATTTGATTGCAGTATTTTTGAAGTCGGTGAAAAAGTTTCTATTCAAGGTATTTCAAAGGGTAAAGGCTTCGCTGGAACAGTTAAAAGATACAATTTCAAAGGTGGGCCTAAAACTCATGGTCAATCTGATCGGCATAGAGCTCCAGGATCAATAGGAGCAGGAAGTTCACCTGGTAGGGTATGGAAAGGAACAAAAATGTCCGGTCATATGGGAGATGAAAAAATTACACAAAGAGGATTGAAGATAACAAAGGTCGATAAAATTAATAACTTAATTGAAGTTAAAGGATCGGTTCCTGGTTCTAACACAAACACTGTAATCGTATTGAAAGAAAAATATGCAAGTTGAATTAAAAAGTTCTAAAGGTGAAGTAATAAAAAAAATATCTGCTTCTGATGAAATATGGAAGTTGCCATTTAATGATGTGCTAGTGCACCAAGTTGTTGTTGCTCAACTGAGCAATAAGAGACAAGGTACTAGCAATACTCTTAGAAGGAAAGATGCAAGTTATTCAACAGCAAAGTTAAGGAACCAAAAAGGTGCTGGTAGAGCAAGGGTTGGGAGCAGATCTTCACACGTATTAGGAAACAGCGTTGCTCATGGCCCGCATCCAAGGTCACATAAGAAAAAGATTCTTAAAAAAGTTAAGAATGCTTCAATTAAAATGGCTTTATCTGAAAAAATGAGAGAAGGAACAATAACTGTAATAGATAAACTTAACACAAAGGATATTAGTACTAAAAAATTTAATAAAATGATTCAAGATTTAGAACTCCCAAAAAAAAGTTGTATGTTACTTGAGAAGTCTGAAATTAACGAAAATGTTATTAAATCATCATCAAATATTCCTGGCATCCTAACTGTACAAGCTGATCTTATCAACACTTATGATTTATTAAACACTAATCATCTACTTATTACCCAAGAAGGTTTTAAAAAAATTGAAGAAATTTGGGGAAGTAACAAAAAGGCTAAGAAATGAAAACAAAAAGTACTAGTGACATAATAATTGCCCCTGTTATTACTGAAAAAAGTACAATACTTCAGGAGTCAGGGAAATACACATTTAAGGTTGCAAAGGACGCCAATAAGGATTCTATTAAAAATGCCGTAGAAGAACTTTTTGAAGTTAAAGTTTCTTCTGTAAATATCATTTTAAAAAAAGGAAAACCTAAAACATTTGGAAGGAATAGAATTATTACGCCAAGTTATAAAAAGGCGATTGTTTCTTTGATTGCAGGTGAAACTATTAATATTTCAGAGGGGACTTAATGAAGACTTATAAACCAACATCCGAGGGACAGCGTTCAAGAATTTCTGCAGATTTTGAAGAAATTACTAGATCAAAACCTGAAAAATCTTTATTGGCCCCAATGAAACAAAAAGCGGGAAGAAATAACACAGGAAGAATAACAGTACGTCATCGTGGTGGGGGCCATAAGAAAAGGTATAGAATAATCGACTTTAAAAGATCAATAGAAGGAACAGAAGGTACGGTTTTCTCTATTGAGTATGACCCAAATAGGAGTGCAAGAATTGCCCTCATCAAATCTATTGATGGAAGAAAATTTTACATGATAGCTCCAGATGGTTTGAAAGTCGGTGAAAAAGTTATGAGTGGTGAAGACTCAGATATTAAAGTCGGAAATTCACTGCCACTAAAATCAATTCCAGTAGGATATTTAGTTCATAATGTTGAGTCAAGCCCAGGCAAGGGGGCAGTAATTGCAAGAAGTGCCGGGACTGTTGTACAGGTTATGGCTCATGAATTTGGTTATGTATTATTAAGAATGCCTTCTGGTGAAGTAAGAAGAATTTTAGAAAATTGTAAGGCTACAATTGGTCAAGTTGGAAACCTTGATCATAAAAATCAGAAATTAGGTAAAGCTGGAAGAAGTGTGCATAGAGGTCGAAGACCAACTGTAAGAGGTTTAGTTATGAATCCAAATGATCATCCTCATGGGGGTGGTGAAGGTAAAACTGGTGTTGGAATGAAACACCCAAAAACACCTTGGGGTAAGCCGGCTTTAGGAAAGAGAACTAGAAAATCAAAACAAAGTGACAAACTGATTTTAAGAAGGAGATATCAAAAATAATATGTCTAGATCGATTAAAAAAGGGCCATACGTTGATCCAAAGCTTTTAAAAAAAGTAATTAAAGCAAAGAATGAATCAAAATCTAACCAAGTAATAAATACTTGGTCAAGGTCTTCAACAATTGTTGAAGAAATGTTAAATTTGACTATTGGTGTTCATAACGGGCGTAAACATATTCCTGTTTTTATCACCGAAAACATGATTGGTCATAAACTTGGAGAGTTTTCTCCAACAAGAGTGTTTAAAGGTCACTCTTCTAAATCAGACAGGTTAGGCTAAATGACTGTAAAAGCAAAAACAAAAAATATTGGAATTTCTGTAAAGAAATTACGACCTTACGTTAATCTCGTTAGGGGTAAGAAAGCAGTAGATGCTTTAAATATTCTTGCATTTATGAATTCAAGCTCTTCAGAAACTTTAATTGAACTTATAAAGTCTGCAATTGCAAATGCTGAAAACTCTCAATATGGTTCCAGAGAAGAATTAATTATTTCTACAATTTACGCAGATAAATCTACAACAATTAGGCGTTGGAGAGCTAGGGCTCGAGGAAGAGCGGGGACATTCAATAGGCCTCAATCTCACATTTATGTTGAGCTTAAAGATGAAAATTTTGTTGAGGAGAAAGAATAATGGGTCAGAAAACTCACCCTATAGGATTTAGATTAGGCACTACAAGAGACTGGATATCTCATTGGTTTGGTGTAAATCCAAAAGATTATAGAACTCAAGTTTTAGAAGATCACAATATAAGAGATCATATTATGAGTGACCTAGGTGATTCTTCAGGTATTTCACATATACAAATTCAAAGGAATTCAGAAGATTTAGCAATAAATATTCACACTTCTAGGCCAGGTATTGTAATTGGTAGAGGCGGATCAAATGTTGATAAATTAAGGAACTCTATAGAAAAAATTACTTCCAAAAAAGCAAATATATCAATAACTGAAATCAGACAACCTGACTTAAATGCAAAACTTGTAGCTCAAAATATTGCTGAACAAATTGAAAGAAGGGTTGCAATTAAAAGAGCAATGCGTCAAGTTGGAAACAGGTGCATGCAAAATGGTGCTAAAGGAATAAAAATTTTAATTTCTGGCAGGCTAGGTGGTGCAGATATAGCAAGATCAGACAAGATGATAGAAGGCAGGGTGCCATTACATACATTAAGAGCTGAAATCGATTATGCTATTGCTGAAGCTAAAACTACATACGGTATTATTGGGGTTAAAGTCTGGATCTATAATGGTGAAGTAGGGGCTATAGATAAAGGCCTGTCTGATAGAGCAGTTCAAAGAATTGAAGAAAGCATTTCACAAAATAAAGAAATTTTAGAAATTACCGGTGAAGAAAATACAAAGAAAAATTCTAGTAAAAATACCACTGCAAAATCATCACCAATTAGAGAGATTTTAGATGAAAATACAGAAGCTTCTTTAAAGACCAAAGATGCTCCAGCTAAAAAAACTACAACTAAAAAAACTACAGCTAAAAAAACAACAGCTAAGAAAACTACAACTAAAAAAACTACAGCTAAGAAAACTACAGCTAAAAAAACAACAACTAAGAAAACTACGGCTAAGAAAACTACAGCTAAGAAAACTACAACTAAAAAAACAACAACTAAAAAAACAAATTCAGACAATTAAGGATATTTTGTAATGTTACAACCTAAAAGACCAAAATTTAGAAAACAGTTTAGAGGTGTTGTTAAAGGCGCAAGAATTAGAGGTAGTAAAATCAATTTCGGTGATTATGGATTAAAAACTTTAGAATCTGGATGGATTACTGCTAGGCAAATAGAAGCAGCGAGGAAAGCCATTGTTGGTCATGTTAAAAGAGGCGGGCAGATGTGGATAAGAGTTTTTCCCGATAAACCGGTGTCTGCAAGACCTGCAGAAACCAGAATGGGTAAAGGGAAGGGGGCAGTTGAATATTGGGTTGCTCCTGTAAATTCTGGCAAAATATTATTCGAATTAGGTGATTTGCCAGATGAATTGTCTAGGGAGGCCTTGAGGCTTGCATCTCACAAATTAGCTTTAAAAACAAAAATAGTATCACGAAGTGAGCAGTTTTAATGGACATGGCAGAAATTAGAAAATTTAATATTGAGGAATTAATGTCTAAATTGAAAGAAACTAGAAGAGAGCATATGGACTTAAGGTTTAAAAAAGCAAGTATGCAACTATCTGATACTACTCAAATAAAAAAAATTAAAAAAGATATCGCTAGGCTTGAAACAAGATTAACTGAATTAAGATTTTTGAAAGGTGAAAGCAATGACTAAAATTAACAGAATATTAGATGGAGTCGTTGTTAGTGACAAAGCAGACAAAACAATTGTTGTATCTATATCAACTAGGTCAAAGACCCGGTATAAAGGAAAGACAATTAAAAGGTCTCAAAGATATATAGTTCATGACCCGAATAATGAAGCAAAAGAAGGTGATTCCGTTCAAATTACTAACTCAAGACCTATATCTAAGCTTAAAAGATGGAGATTATTTAAAATAGATCAAAATAATGTTAATATTCCAATTTCTTCAAATAAGGATGAAGTTAAATGATACAGCCGCAAACAAGATTAATAGTTACTGACAATTCAGGTGCCAAAGAAATAATGTGTATCCATGTCGATGGTGGGAGTTATAGAAGGTTTGCATCAGTCGGGGACGTTATAACTGCTGCAGTAAAAGATGCAACGCCTGGCGGAAATGTGAAAATGCATGAAGTTGTTAAAGCAGTTATTGTTAGGACAAAGAAAGAAGTCAGAAGGACTGATGGATCATATATAAGATTTGATGATAATGCAGCAGTAATTATTGGAGAAGGTAAAAATCCAAGAGGTACTAGAATTTTTGGTCCTGTAGCTAGAGAATTAAGAGATAGAGAATTTATGAGAATAATTTCATTAGCTCCAGAGGTATTGTGATGACAACAAGAATTAAAAAAAATGACACAGTCATTATTAGGACTGGAAAAGATAAGGGCAAGGAAGGAAAAGTTATTTTAGTATCTGGAAATATGGCAATTGTTGAAGGAATAAATATTGCAACAAGACACATCAAAGCTGGAACTGGTGCTAAAGAAACTGGTTTTGTTCAAAAAGAACTACCTATACATATTTCAAATTTAATCTTTAAAGACCCTGATTCAGGAAAAAGTGGAAGAGTAAAAATTGATAAGCTAAGTGATGGCACTTCTTCAAGGGTTGTTATTGAGTCAAAAAAAGGCAAAGGTAATTGATGAAAGAAGTTGTAAAAAACACTATTCCGAGAATGCAATCTCTCTATCTTGAAGAGGTGAAATCCAAACTAATGGAAGAATTTGGGTATAAAAATCAGATGCAAATTCCAAAAATGTTAAAAATATCAATTAATGTTGGTATGGGTGAGTCTTTGACAAATAAAAATGCAATTGAATCTATGCTTGGTGACCTTACAACTATTGCAGGGCAGAGACCAGTTGTTACACGTGCAAAAATATCTATTGCTAACTTTAATCTAAGAGAAGGGATGAGAGTAGGTATAAAAACAACATTAAGATCAAAAAGAATGTGGGATTTTTGGGATAGATTAGTAAATCTTTCTTTACCAAGAATTAGAGACTTTAGAGGTATATCTGCAAATAGTTTTGATGGAAATGGTAATTATAATTTGGGCATTAAAGAGCATATCATTTTTCCAGAGATAGATTATGGAAAAGTTGATAAGATAAGGAGCTTCCAAATAACTATTGGTACTTCTGCAAAAACAGATCAAGAAGGCTATAAACTGTTAAAATTACTTGGGATGCCTTTTACGGAGGTAAAAAATGGCTAGAAAAGCAAAAATAGCACGCGAATTAAGAGTCGAAAGAATTATTAAAAAATACGCAGAAAAAAGATCTGAACTTCTTTCTGTTTGGAATGATGCATCCCTCCCTATTGAGACAAGGAGAGAAGCCAGAAAAGAATTAAGTAAATTGCCAAAAAATTCTAATCCTAATAGGCACAGAAATAGGTGCAGTTTGACTGGAAGGTCAAGAGGATATGTTGGATTCGTTGGTTTATCAAGAATAAAATTTAGGGAAAAAGCCCTTCAAGGGGAATTTCCGGGAATAAGAAAGGCAAGTTTATAAATGAGTGACCCAATTGCGGACATGTTAACAAGAATCAGAAATGCTATTGCAATGAAAAAAGAATTTGTTAATTTTCCATCATCAAAAATGAAGTCATCTGTTTTAAAAGTGATGAAAAATGAAGGTTATATTTTAAATTTTAATAACAATACAGAGGATAATAAAACCTACACTAAAGTTGATTTAAAATATGATTCAGAAAATAAATCAGCTCTTAAAGGTCTTACTCGAGTTAGTACGCCAGGCTTGAGGTCTTACTCAAGAAAAAACGAAATTCCTATGTATATGGGAGGAATCGCTGTTTCTGTAATATCAACATCAAAAGGTGTAATGACTGGTAAGGAAGCATACAAAAATGGTTTAGGGGGAGAAATTATCTGCTACATTTGGTAGATGAGGTTATCGTTATGTCAAGAATAGGAAAAATGCCCATTATAATACCTGATGGAGTGTCAGTAGACATTAAAGGGAAAGAAGTTATTTTTAAAGGTCCAAAAGGTGAAGAAAAAGTTCAAGTTCATGATTCAATAAAAGTAAATTATGAAGAAAATAAAATTTTATGCACAAGAGATAGTGAAGATCCTGAAATCAAAGCTTTTCATGGATTAGTAAGAAGTTTGCTGAACAATTGCCTTATAGGAGTAACTGATGGATTTGAAATTATTTTAGATATAATAGGAACTGGTTATAGAGTAAGTAAAAAAGGGAAGGATTTGGAATTCAGTCTTGGTTTTAGTCACTCCGTCACCATAAATCCTATAGGCACTAATGAGTTATCAGAAGAAAATCAAAATATCGTTTACATCAAAGGCTCAAATAAACAAAGTGTCGGAGAACAAGCTGCAAGGATAAGAAAATTGCGAAAACCAAATCCTTATACTGGAAACGGAATCAAATATCGTGATGAAGTAATTAGAAGAAAGGCTGGTAAAACTGCTGTAGGTGGAGAAGGATAATGAGTCAACTAAAATTAAGTAGAAGAAAAATAAGGCATATTAGGGTAAGAAAGAAAATATCTGGCACTCCCGAATCACCAAGATTATCGATTTTTAGAAGCAACAAATATATTTATGTTCAAATAATTGATGATATAAATAATAAAACCCTTGTTTCATGTAGCAGCAGAGATAAAGAAGTTTTATCTAATAAAGCACAAAACAAATCAGATTTTACTAATAAAAGTTTTGAGGCATATAAAGTGGGCCTGATTATTTCTGATAAGTGCAAAAAGTCTGGTATCTCAAAAGTTGTTTTTGACAGAGGTGGTTATAAATATCATGGCAGAGTCAAAGCTTTAGCTGAAGGTGCCAGAGAAAATGGATTGGAGTTTTAATGGTTTCTAAAACAGATACAAATAAGGGCAATACTGACAGAGATAGAAATGGCAGAAGTGGCAGAAGAGGAAGAAAAGATGAAGAAAAGAATCCTTATGTTGAAAAAGTTGTAAGCGTCCGGAGAGTTTCAAAAGTTGTTAAAGGTGGACGAAATTTATCATTTGCTGCATTTGTGGTTATCGGGGACGAGAAAGGAAAAGTTGGTTATTCTTCTGGAAAAGCTGCTGCTGTACCTGATGCCGTTAGAAAAGCAGTTACAACTGCAAAAAAAGAATTGGAAACAATTAATTTAAAGGACACTACAATACCTCATGAAGTAATTGCTAAGTTTGGAGCATCAAAAGTTATGATTAAGCCAGCAGCTCAAGGTACGGGAATAATTGCTGGTGGTGGTGTAAGAGCTGTAATGGAAGCTGTTGGAGTAAAAGATATAATATCAAAAACACATGGCTCTAATAATGTATTTAACGTTGTAAAAGCCACTATGAAAGCATTAAAAAGCTTAGAAAATTTAAATAAATCACAAAACATTAAAGAAAATGAAAGTAAAGATAAAGCAAATTAAAAGCACGATTGGTTCGAAAAAAAACCAAAGAGATACTATAAAAGCTCTTGGTTTAAACAAAATCGGAAAAACAGTTGAAAAAAATATGAACCCCTCTGTTGAAGGAATGCTTAATAAGGTGAAACATCTTGTTGAAGTGACGGAGATAAAATAGATGTCTAAATTAAATAGTTTTAAGTTAACTGAAAAAAGAAAATCAAGAATGAGAGTAGGAAGAGGTAATGGTAGCAAAGGTACTTATTCCGGGCGCGGATTAAAAGGTCAGAAATCGAGATCTGGTGGTGGAGTGCCACTTTTCTTTGAAGGTGGTCAATTGCCACTAGTTAAAAGATTGCCTTTTTTAAGGGGTTTTAAAAACAGGTTTAAAAAAGACTTTAGCATTGTAAATTTATCTGAACTAGAAAAAGTATTTAAAGATGGAGATGATGTTAACTCAGAAACACTTTATAAATTTAATTTAATAAGAAAATCAAATTCTAATGTAAAAATATTAGGTAATGGCGAATTGAATAAAAGTCTTAATTTGCGTGTGCATGCAGTAACTAAATCTGCTGAGGAAAAAATTAAAAAATCAGGTAGTAATTTAGAAATAATAAATCTGCAAAATCAAGCTATTGAAAAATAATGACAACAAAAACTGAAAATAAGTCTAATATGCCATCACTAATTATTGCTGTAATGGACGCATTGAGAATTCCTGATTTAAGAAATAAAATTTTATTTACTTTTGGTATTTTAGTAGTTTTTAGATTTTTAGCTCATGTGCCTGTCCCTGGAGTGGACAGAGAAGCATTAGCAGCAGCTTTCGATAGCGCTCCCTTATTGGGTTTTTTGGACTTATTTTCTGGTGGTGCACTTAGAAATTTAAGTATAGCTGCATTGGGTGTTTATCCATATATTACTGCTTCGATAATCATGCAAGTAATTACACCTGTTATTCCAAGCTTAAAGGAACTATCTCAAGAAGGGCAATTTGGTAGGCAAAAAATCAATCAATACACACATTACTTAATGATACCTATTGCATTTTTGCAAGGTTGGGGGCAAATTAGTATTCTTCAAAGTTCTTTTGGAGGGCAAGTAATTGAAGGTTCTGGATTCGGCCAAGGTAACTTTATTTCTTTTACTTCTATATTGCTTACTATGACGGCCGGAACAGCATTTCTTGTTTGGTTAGGAGAACTTGTTACTGAAAAAGGCATTGGGAATGGAATATCATTGATAATTTTTGCTGGTATTGTTTCTTCTTTACCTTCTATAATAGGTCAAGGAGCCTTGCTTTCTGACCAATTATTTCAACTTACATTACTTGTTGCCATTGCTTTATTAATTGTTTACTTAATAGTTGTGTTTACCGAGGCTCAGAGAAAGATCCCTGTCCAATATGGAAGAAGCGTTTTTAGGGGAGGAAGAATGTATAGGCAAACAGGCGGCTCTTTTATTCCTTTGAGAGTTAATTCTGCAGGAATGATACCTTTAATCTTCGCTTTCTCACTTTTAATTCTTCCTGCTAGCGTAAGTGGATACTTTGTTGATCCCTCTACAAATTCTGCAGGTTCTCAGATTGCTGAATTTATAACTAACATACTTGGCCCAGCAAGTGTAACTTATTGGATTTTAGTATTTATCATGGTAATGTTATTCACATTTTTTTATGCTTTAGTTACATTTAATCAGCAAAATATAGCAGAAAATTTACAAAAGAATGGCGGGTTTATACCTGGTATAAGGCCTGGTTCTCCAACCCAATCTTATTTAAGCCAAGTTATGGTAAGAATTACTTGGGGTGGTGCTATATTCTTAGCAATGGTTGCAGTAATGCCATTTATAGCAGGCATTATTACAAATGTTGGTGCAGCATCCACAATAATGAGTAGCACAAGTTTGTTAATAATGGTTGGAGTTGCCCTTGACACAATGAGGCAACTTGAATCTCAGCTTCTAATGAGAAATTATGAAGGATTCATGAAAGAATGAAGTCTTTAGAGGTTTTAATATTTCTAGGCCCCCCAGGTTCGGGTAAAGGTACGCAAGCCGAAATACTAACCGGCAAATTGAATTTTACTCATTTGTCCATTGGAGATTTACTTAGAGAAAATATTGCAAATAATACTAAACTAGGCAAATTGGCCTCAAACTACGTTAAATCAGGGGAATTAGTTCCTGATGAACTAATCGTTAACTTGATGGATTCTTATATTACTGAACTTAAAAATGAAAACAATGTTTTTGGCATTATTCTTGATGGTTTTCCTAGAACAATTAACCAGGCAAAAGCTCTAGAAAATAAAACTAAGCAGTTAAATGTGAATATAAAAGCAGTTTTAAATTTAGACATTACTGATCAGGAAATTTTAAATAGGTTGGCAGGTAGGGGCAGAGAAGACGATGAGCCAGAGCTAGTAAAGAATAGATTAAAGGTCTATAGGAATCAAACAGAACCCCTTCTTGAATTTTATAGTGAAAGATCTCTTCTAGAAACAATAAACGGTGATCAGTTAGAGACAGATGTATCAAGGGCAATTATAAATGTTTTAAAGGCTAAGGTAGCTTGATGCTTAACAACAAAACTAACATCTTAATAAAAACTGAAAAAGAAATTTCTTATATGAGAGAAGCAGGTAATATCATTGCCGAAATAATGAATAAAATGGAAAAGGCAATTGAGCCAGGAATCACAACATTAGAATTGGATAATATCTCAAAGAAAGAAATCAAAAAAAATAAAGTTAAATCAGCATTTTTAGGTTTATATGATTTTCCAAATACAATTTGTGTATCTATTAATGAAGAAATAGTTCATGGGATCCCTTCATTAAGAAAATTGAATAATGGAGATATTATAAGTATTGATGCTGGAGTTATTGTAGAAGGATTTAATAGTGATCATGCAAAGACATTTGCAGTAGGAGATTGCACTGAAAAAGAAATTAATCTATTATCAGATACTTCAGAATCATTGAAATTGGCAATTAATGAATGTGTAGTTGGTAAATTTATTGGTGATATTGGTAGCGCTGTTGAAAAATTTATTACCCCTAAAGGGTATGGTCTTGTAAGGAATTATACTGGCCATGGAATTGGCAGGTCATTACATGAACCTCCACAAGTTCCAAATTTTGGTGCTCCAGGCTCAGGTCCTAAACTTGTTCCAGGTATGACTTTAGCTATTGAGCCGATGGTAAATTTGGGTGGTGATGGAACAAAATTATGCGATGATGGGTGGACTGTAGTAACATCTGATGGTGCAAAATCTGCTCATTTTGAAAATACAG
>MDSZ01000773.1_pt1 | contig 12465 bp, 4 predicted proteins | sample 811201 | NCBI WGS metagenome assembly MDSZ01 (sample SAMN05326647, study PRJNA326480) | marine metagenome | isolation source: seawater | place: Indian Ocean: North | collected 2010
GATGCGCCGATTTTTGCTGATGCCGATACGATTACCGGTTCGATAGGTGTCTTTGGTATGCAGCTGGGTTTTGATGCCTTGCTGCGTCGTGTGGGGGTGAATATGGAGACTGTGGCAATCGATGATGCCGCGCGTCAAATGCAGTTGGGTAAGCCTTGGACCGAAGAGGAAACAAAAAAAATGCAGGCGTTTGTAGATCTCACTTATGGTCTATTTCTTGACCGTGTTTCCCAAGCGAGATCTATACCTGTAGAGAAACTTAAAAAAATTGCCGGAGGTAGAGTCTGGACTGGCGCACAAGCAAGGGAGTTGGGTTTGATTGATAAGATCGGAGGTCTGACTGCGAGCATTAACCATATTCGTGACAAGGCGAAGCTAGATAAGGTAGAGATCAAGCACCTGCCCAAGCCACGTGAAGGGCTTGATCTTTCAAGTCTGATGGGTGATAGCGAAGATGAAATTTTCCATGGTGAGTTGGCAAAGCGACTTTCGAAATTAAATGCGCTGGGCTTTGATACCCAAGCCCTTAAGTTTCTGTTACGCAATGCGAATCAATCAAAGGCGCGTCCGTTGAAAAACCATTTATGGATGTTGCAGCCAATGAATTTTAAAATACGTTAATCGGATTGAAGACCAGCATTGTGGATACCTTTTTTGGGCAGCGCGGAATGTGAAGATTTGCCTAAAGGACTGAATTTGATTGTTTAATTTGTATTTTTTGCGGGATACTCCCGCCCCTCCCCAGCTGATGCGCAACTTCGTTCAATTCATAACATCTTTTATTTATTTTGGGTTCGGGGTCGCTTTTGCAGATCACGCGACACCTAACATTCTTTTTTTTCTGGCTGATGATTGCAGCTACCGGGATTTGGAGCTCTATGGAGGAGCAGCCAAGACGCCGCATCTCAATCGATTGGCAAAAGAAGGAATGCTTTTTAGCCGTTGTTACCAATCTGCATCCATGTGCTCGCCGACTCGTCATAGTCTATATACCGGTCTTCATCCGGTGAAAAATGGAGCTTACCCGAATCATGCTCGTGCCTATGAAAATGTTTTTAGTATTCCGCATTACCTCAAAGACAAGGGCTACCGGGTTGCATTGGCCGGGAAGACGCACATTTCACCACTGCCAGTTTTCCCTTTCGAATATCTCGAAGAATTTGCCGATCCATCTGATCAGGAGGTTAATCTGGTTAAGGGGTGGAGATATCCAAAGGTTTACAAGCTCTTGTCAGAAACAGCTCAAAATAAAAAACCGTTCTGCCTTTTTCTTTGCTCTAACGAACCTCATGGTCCCTACACCAAAGGGGATCCAACGCCATACTTGAATGTTAAATTATCGCCTCAGCAGATTGAACTACATCGGGATTCTTATGCTAAATATTTGGCAGAGATCACCTACTTCGATGGGCAAGTCGGTGAGGTGCTTCGAATGGTTGACCAGCTTAACCTACGCAGAGACACACTAATTTTTGTCGCTACTGAACAGGGCAGCACATTTCCCTTCGGTAAATTTACCTGTTATGAAATAGGCGTGGCCAGTGGCTTAATAGCATCTTGGCCGAGGAAAATAAAAGCCAACTCAAAATCTGATGCTATTGTTGAATATGTTGATGTGGTGCCAACTATTCTTGATGTGGTCGGGGCAGCTGTTCCGGATGACTTGGATGGTCGGTCGTTTTTGCCAGTTTTGCGTGGTCAAAAGCAAACCCACAAGAGTTATGCTTATAGTCTTCAAACTACCTTAGGTGTAAACGGGGCACAGCAACCTTATGGAATCAGGACAGTGGTGGATTCCCGGTTTAGGTACATTAGAAATCTTTTTCCCGAAAATGAATTTAGTATTCCCCTATCAAGAAATTTGATTAATGAAACTACTTCAAAAACTGAAAATGACAGACTTTTTGCCCAACGTTTTTTCAAGCGACCCAAGGAAGAACTCTTTGATGTCATTAAGGACCCTTATTGTCAGAAAAATTTGGCTCATAACTCGCAATACAAAAAAGATCTCGATCGTTTATCGAAAAAACTCAGTCGGTGGATGATTTCCCAGAATGATAAGGGACGGATAACAGAGCAAGAAGCTGAATCTAGGCAAGCGGAATGGGTTAAATCTAGGAAAAAGGGGAGTAAAACACCTTGATTCAAAACCCCATTATTCCCGGTTTTAATCCTGACCCCTCCATTTGCAGAGTTGGTGAAGATTATTACATAGCTACTTCTACATTCGAGTGGTTCCCGGGTGTGCAAATCCATCATTCAAAGGATCTTATGAATTGGAGATTGCTTACGCATGCTCTCAAAGAGAAGCGTTTATTGGATTTGCAAGGTGTGCCAAGTTCGGGTGGGGTGTGGGCTCCGGCGCTCAGTTTTTGCGATGGTCTATTTTATTTGTGCTACACGGTAGTGCATCAGCATGAATCTGCGACAAAAGATACTCCTAATTATTTAACGACTGCGACTAGCGTTGAAGGACCCTGGTTAGATCCAGTTTATGTAAATTCTTCTGGTTTCGATCCATCACTTTTCCATGATGATGATGGTAAAAAGTATTGGCTTAATATGGTTTGGGATCATCGTTCCGGCCACCATCCTTTTTATGGAATTGCTCTTCAGGAGTATGATTACAATAAAAAATTACTCGTTGGAGAACCGAAAATAATCTTCAAAGGAAGTTCTATTGGTTTAACTGAAGGCCCGCATTTATATAAACGTAATGGGTTTTATTATCTAATGACAGCCGAAGGAGGGACTGGCTATGAGCATGCTGTTACCCTAGCTCGGTCTGAAAAATTAGATGGTCCCTATGAATTGCACCCAGAAAACCCCATTTTGACATCTGCAGAAGATGAGAGCTTAGTTTTACAAAAGGCGGGGCATGCCAGTTTGGTCGAAACGACAAAAGGCGAGTGGTACATGGCACACTTATGTGGTCGGCCTCTGCCCGGAACGCGCCGCTGTAATATGGGACGAGAGACGGCTTTACAAAAAGTTGAATGGCGAGAGAATGACTGGCTTTACCTTCAGCCTCAGGGAAATGCCCCTCAGCAAAAAGTTACTCAGCCTGATTTGCCATCTCACCCATGGCCCGATCTCCCAAGCCGGTTGCCATTTGATTCACCACATTATGCAAGTCCGCGAATCATGGGGGACTTAATTATTGTCGAACACCAAAGGTTAATCCTGAAAGGCGGGGAATCTTTGGAGTCTAATTTCGAGCAAGCTCTGTATGGGCGCAGGTTGACGTCCCAAAGAATGGTAGCCATTACAAAGATGAGGTTTAAGCCTGATTCATTTCAGCAGATGGCTGGGCTGGTCCTTTATTATAACACTTTTCTGTTCCACTACCTTTATTTGTCCTTTGATGAGAAAAAGGGGCTGTGTTTGCATCTCCACAGTTGTGATGATGGGCAGTCCGTTTTTACTCTGGAATCAAATCCAGTAGCAGTAGAGTCTCGCGAACTTTTCTTGAGAGCAACACTTTCAGGTGCAGAATTACAGTTTTCATGGTCATATCAAGATGGGAATTACCAAAATATTGGGCCGGTTTTGGATGCTTCCATTTTATCCGATGATTATGGTGCCCGGTGGGGGTTTACTGGCACCTTTGTTGGGATGGCTTGTCAGGATTTGACGGGCAATAAAATGGCAGCTGAATTTGAATATCTTGAAATAAAATAAACTGATTTTTATTAAATGAATAAACGAACTTTACTTATTGCTCTTACGGTTTCTTTAGGAGGATTTCTCTTCGGCTTCGACATGGGAATAATTTCTGGCGTTATGAATACAGCTGGTCCGTATTTTAGTTTGGACGATGCCCAGAGAGGGTGGGTGACCAGTTGCCCTACGTTTGTTGCCATGTTTGCAATGCTCATCTCCGGAAAAGTGAGTGATGCAGTCGGTCGTAAACCTATTCTTTTAATCGTCGCATTTCTCTATGCCATTTCAGCTATTCTTTCTGCTTTGGCTGTTTCTTATGAAATGCTTTATATCGCTCGGATGATAGGCGGGATTGCCTTTGGTGCAGCGCTCATTCTGGCTCCGACCTACATAGCAGAAATTGCGGGGGCGGAAAACCGCGGTAAATTGGTGGCTACTCAGCAGTTAAACATAATGCTCGGATTTTTTGCTGCCTTTTTTAGTAATTATTTATTCAATAAGTACACTGGGGAGGGCGGTTTTTTCACTGATACAAATGTTTGGCGATGGATGCTCGGAGTAGAAGCTCTACCGGCTTTATTGTACTTTGTTGCACTATTTTTCGTTCCTAAAAGCCCTCGATGGTTGTTTGCGCAAAACCGAGTTGATGAAGGTCGTCAAGTATTGAAGCAGTTGCACGGGGAAGAGGCTGCAGCAATAGAGAGCGCAGCCATTGAGAAAAGCTTAAATGAAGAAAAAAATATTGAGAGAACATCGTTTTCTGAGCTTCTTAAGCCCACCTTGCGTTTTATCATAGGTTTGGGGCTCTTAATTGGAGTTCTACAACAGGCTACTGGCATCAATGCTATTTACTTTTATGCTACATCCATTTTTAAACAAACGGGTATCGGAACAGATGCCGCATTTACTCAGGGTGTGGTTTTGGGTTTAACATCAGTAATATTTACCATCATTGCCATGCTGACCATTGATCGGATAGGGCGTCGTCCTTTGATGTTAATTGGAATTGGAGGAATTGCCGTCAGTTTGCTGCTTTGTTCGTATGGTTTTGGACAGGCAAAATATCAATTGTCTCCCGATGAAGCCGCCCAGATTACCGGGGTTGACCAAGTGGAATTGGCTGAATTATCCGATATGACCTTTAAGAATGATGTGGAGTTCAAGAACAAGATGAAGGGTCTTTTGGGGGCTGATTTGTATGCGAAGCAGGAAGGAGCGATCTTGGAGGCAGCAATTGATATGAACGCGGTGATTGTCTTGGTTGGGGTACTAGGTTTTATTGCCTGCTTTAATTTGTCATTGGGGCCGGTCATGTGGGTGATGCTTTCAGAGATGTACCCAAATAAAATTCGTGGTTTGGCCATCGGCACGATCGGTTTAGTAAACTCATTTACTGCGTGGTTGGTAACGCAAATATTTCCGTGGGAATTATCCAATCTTGGGAACTCACTGAGTTTCTTGATTTTTGGAGTAATCGCGTTGATTGGTTCTTTTGTGCTTTTTAGAATACTTCCGGAGACAAAAGGAAAATCTCTTGAAGAACTGGAAACTGAACTCATCAAAAACTAGAAAAATTTATAAATAAAAATGAAAATGTTTCTGTCATTCACAGTTATTCTCTTCGCACTTCTGGTAAGTGAAAGCCGTGGCCAAATTACCGCGCCATTTGCTCCGCCGTTGGGGAAAATTCTGGTCTTTGCCGGGCAAGATAATGCTTCAGTTGGCGGGACACAAAAATATCGGGACGGCTACGTTGATAACATTGGAGTTCCTGCTGGTATAACTCATTACGTTTACTTTGCTGAAGGATGGACTAACAAGTTTGGTAGAGTTTTTGCAAAAGGTGCAGTCGATGGATTAAACACTGAAACTGAATGGGCGGCGGGGCCCATGAACCAAAAGGCTTATTTGGATTCCCCGATTCTTGATCGATGTGTAATGCACTTGTCTATTTCCATGGAGGGAAATTCGGAGGATAAAGTGGCTGATGGATCATATGATCACCTCATCAATGAGTTGGTGAAGTTTGTTGGAGATCACCCAAAGCATCCCTTTTTAATTCGGATAGGATATGAATTTGATGGTAGTTGGAATAATTATGACCCTGAAAATTTTAAGCTAGCCTTCCAAAGAATCGTTAAAAAGCTGCGTGCTGCTAAGTTGTCTAATTATGCCACCGTTTATGCTTCTTCCAGTGGCGCAAAGGCAGAGGACTTTATTAAATACGACCCGGGCTCCGAATATTATGAGTGGGTCGGTTATTCTTGGTGGGGGGGAGATCAGGATGGTCAGGCCGCTTTGGATTTTGCCCGCAAGGTTAAAAAACCTATTTTCATTGCTGAGGCAACTCCTCGGGGTCACTTCTTTGGTAAAGAGGATCCGGATGAAGTTTGGAACACTTGGTTTAAAAAGTTTTTTGACCATATGGAGAAGAACATTGATGTGGTCCGTGCCACCTCTTATATAAACGCCAATTGGGATGCCCAGGACATGTGGGATGACTGGGGGCAAACTCGAATTGAAACGGCTCCCGCAATCAAGACTAAGTGGCTTCAGAAAATGGCGTCGCCACGGTATATCAATGCCGCTGACAAGCCGTTTGAATTAATCGGATTCACTAAAAAAACCAAAATTCAAAATACGGTTGCTGGTACTTATAAAGATTCTTCCCTGAGTGTTGAGGAAAGAGTCGAAGATTTGATAGGTCGCATGACTATCGAGGAAAAGGTGGCTCAAATTACCGGCTGGTGGGATCCTAATGAACAAAAGCTTCTCGAAAAAGGTGATATTTTTAAACCTTCATTTTATAAGCAAAAATGCCCCAATGGAATCGGAGAGCTGGGGCCTCTTCACAACCTAAAAGTTGATGATGACATAAAGCAATATGCTGCAGTGCAGGAATATTTCCGAAATCAGACCCGACTGGGGATTCCCGCAATCCTTCATGATGAGGCAGCGCACGGGTTTATGCGCTTTGAGGCAAATTCTTTCCCAACTCCCATTGGATTATCATGTTCTTGGAATCCCGATTTATTCAGAGAGGTTTATAGTCAAGCTGGACGCGAAGCACGATCCCGTGGGGTTTCCCATGTCCTTTCGCCAATTGTTGATGTTGCACGTGATTTGAGGTGGGGGCGTGTCGATGAAACTTTAGGAGAAGATCCATTCCTGGTTGCTAATTTAGGTTCAGCGATGGTTGAAGGTTTGCAGGGTTCTGGTGATGGGACTATTGCCGCTGATCATGTCGCCGCAACGCTTAAGCATTTTGTTGGATATGGAAACACCGAGGGGGGGCGTAATCGATCTCCATATCAACATGGTCGCCGGCAATTGTTAGATACAGATGTTTATCCCTTTCACCGCATTATACAAAAATCTAAGCCGGCCTCAGTTATGGCAGCGTTTAATGAGGTTGATGGACTGCCTTGTCATGTTAATTCGTGGATATTAAATGATGTCCTGCGCAAGCGAATTGGATTTGAAGGTTTAATCATTGGTGATTATCAGGGAATAGATCTTGTTAGGAAGTATCAACGGATGGGTAACTCCGATGCTGATGCGGCACGGATGGCTTTGCAGGCGGGTTTACAATTGGAATTACCAAACAATTTTGGTTTTAAACATCTCCCTCAACTTATTCAGGAAAACAAAGTAAGGGTCGAAGTCGTTAATGAAGCGGTTCGTGCGGTGTTGGCACTCAAGTTCCGGCTAGGTCTATTTGAGGCACCCATGACGTTAGATGGGCAAAAAGCCAGAGCCATAATTAAATCAGAAAAAACTTCTGAATTAGCCAGAGAAGCAGCCCGGCAATCCATAGTTCTGCTCAAAAACGATGTCGGCCTCTTGCCCATCAAAAAAGGTCAGTATAGGTCAATTGCTGTTATTGGTCCCAACGCAAATGTTTGCCGATTGGGTAACTACTCTGGTCGGCCACTTAAAACGATATCGCTTTTGGAGGGAATTAGAAATTTTGTGGGGCCAGACACAAAGGTCGGTTATGCGATAGGTTGCAAAGTGGCTCATAATGATGCGGGAGATTCCTATTCCAACTGGAGGTATGTTAACGAGGTCGATTATGCCTCACTGGAGGATAATATTCCTTTGATCAAGGAAGCAACAGAACTTGCAAAAAACTCTGATTTGGTCGTGTTAGCAATTGGCGAAAGCGTGCTTCTTAGCCGTGAAGCTTGGGGAGGAAATCACGTGGGAGATCGGGCTACCATGGACTTGACAGAATCCCAACAGCAACTTGTTAAATCAATTCTGACAACGGAAAAACCTGTTGTTACGTTCCTTAATAACAGCAAACCAATTACGCTAAATGGGCTTGGTAATCAGTTAAAGACCGTTCTTGCGGGGCACTATGCTGGCCAGGAGACAGGGACAGCAGCAGCCGAAATCATTTTTGGCAAAACCAATCCCTCAGCTAAATTAACCCTTAGTTGGCCTCGTACAGTTGGTCATCTTCCATCTCATTACAGCCAGCACGGTAGCTCTAAGGTCTTTGATTATTTGGATTCTCCGAGAGGGCCTGTATTCCCCTTTGGGCATGGTTTAAGCTACACTACTTTTAAATACGAGGATTTCAAATTATCTTCCCAGACAATTCAGCCAGGACAACAAGTAAAGGTTAGCTTTAAATTAACCAATACTGGACAAGTAAAGGGTACTGAAATCTCCCAAGTTTACGTTTCGGGGGAAGGATATGGAATTGCCCGCCCGGCTCTTGAACTAAAAGGATTTACTCGCGTTACTTTGAATCCTGGTGAGAGTAGAGTGGTTAGTGTTAATATTAATGCTGAAGATCTGTTCTTCCACGACTTTAATTTAAATCGGGTTCTTCCGGTGGGTAAATATCTGGTTCGTGCGGGTGGTTCTTCAAAGCAGTTAAGCGAGCCCCTTGAGCTAAAGACCCTGCCGCGTATGACCTCCGGTCAGCCAATACTTGGTAATCAAATTAATTCGCCAACTAAGAATATGCCTAATATGGGTACGGGACAGTTGGAGCAGTCTAATAAGCCCAATATTTTATTTATTACCATTGATGACTTAAGACCGGAGCTTGGCAGCTATGGGGCTCAAGTCATTACCCCAAATCTTGACCGATTTGCCAATGGTGCAGTGCAGTTTAACCGAGCATATTGCCAGCAGGGAGTTTGTGGAGCTTCCCGTTTATCAATGATGTCAGGACTTTATCCTACTTTGACTAAAGAACAGTCTTTTCATGTGGATGGATGGAGAGTGCGGCATCCTCACTTAATTACTATGAACCAACATTTTAGACAGCAGGGATTTAAAACAGTTGGTTTGGGTAAAATTTATCATGGAACTTCAGGTCAAGGGGTTGACCCGGCTAATTGGGATCAGTGGATTAATCTCGAAGCAAATAGTTATGCTAAAAAAGAGAATAACGACATCGCCAAAGCAGCTGTTTTAAGAGGTGAAATAGGCAATGCCCGTGATCCGGCAAAAGGTCCACTAACTGAATCGGCTGATGTTCACGATGATACCTATGTTGATGGTATGCGAGCAGCCAAGGTCGTTGAATTATTACAAAATTTCTCTGATTCAAAGGCTAAAAATCCATTTTTCTTGGCCGTTGGATTAACAAAGCCACATTTACCCTTTGTAGCGCCCAAGAAGTATTGGGATTTGTACCAGAGAGATTCCTTTAAAATGCCTTCGAATCGCGGAGTGCCGCCGGGGTATCCCCAATATGCGTCGAATCAAATTGCTCATGAAATGCATAAGTACAGTGATTTTGAAGGTAAAAGCCCAGCGGATTTTTCCGACGAATTGAATAAACGCCTTCTTCATGGTTACGCAGCATGTGTGAGCTACATTGATGCTTCTATTGGCCGCATACTCAAATCTTTGGATGAAACGGGCTTGAGTAAAAACACCATTGTAGTCGTATTATCCGATCATGGTTGGAAGTTGGGGGATCACTCGAGCTGGTGTAAGCACACCAATTTTGAATGCGATACCCGCGTACCATTAATAATTCGGGACCCGCGAATTAAGGGAGGGGTTAGTACTCCTCGCTTGGTTGAGTTGATTGACCTTTACCCAACTCTTTGTGATTTAACCGGGACTTCTATTCCGATTCATTGTCAGGGGCGAAGCTTCAGCAAGTTGCTGAGTGATCCTGATTCAGGCCACCGACTTGATGCTTATAGTTCTTATCTACACAATAACAATACAGTTCTTGGTCATAGTATTCGATTTAAAAATTTCCGTTATACCGAGTGGAGGGATGTAGCCAGTAGCCAGATTGTTAAAGAAGGCGTGCTCACTGATTTGGTTGCTGACCCAGGTGAGGAGACCAATTTGTCCAAGAGTGAAAACCATGCAGAAACACTTGCTTATGCAAAGGAGCGCCTCGCTTTGCGACTAGAGCAAGCACAACAATCTACTTATAATCAGAAGGAGGACAATTCACCAAGCCAATCTATCCGCTTGGATTCATCACCGGATAAATTTCGCCAGACTATCGATGGGTTTGGAGGATCTATTGCTATGTGGGGTACGCATGCTGATGATGAAGCTCTGCGGATTGCTTTGAAGGAGCTGGATATTTCCTTTGTCCGGGCGCAAGGAGAAGTGAATAAGCGTGGGGTTTCCGACTACAATCGGGATTTGCTCCAAAGGGCGATGAAACTTAAACCAGATTTACAGGTTCTACTTACTTTTTGGCAGCCACGGTCTTTGAAGTTTCAAAAAATTGAGGATTGGTTGGATGTGGTTAAGCATGATGGAGGTGGTCAATATTTCCTCAAGCCATCCATGGAGAATGCGTGGGCAGAGGAGATTGTGAGTCGCGTAAAACAATATTTGGATTGGGGAGTTAGAGTGACAGCTGTTGGAGTTCAAAATGAGTCAAATTTTTCCCATATTGGAACCCAGACTTGTATGTGGGAGCCTGAACGCTTGCGCCAATTTATTGAAAATCAATTAAAGCCTAAGCTTGGCAGAGCCGGTCTTGACGTAAAAATTGTAGCTCCTGATCTGGCATATGTGGGTCCCAGAGGGAGTGAGCTCAAGCGCTTTTTGCCATCTACCAAAATACCTTCAGTAGATGTGGTGGCCTATCACATGTATGATAGTTACCGGGAAGGAATGGATGGAAGCTTGGCTTTGTTAGAGCAAAATGCATTAGAGATTGGAAAAATAAGGAAAACCCATTTTCCTGGTAAAAGATTCTGGATGACTGAAACCACCGGTGCCCAGTGGAACAATGAGGAGTGGCATACTTACGGATGGTCACCGCATTTAAATGAATACGACAAGGCTCTTTTGGCAGCTCAGTACATTCACATGACATTTACTAAGGCTGAGGCAAATGCGTTTTTTTGGTGGGGGCTTATCTATTCACTAGCGCCCGATAAAATCACTGATCCAAATGTTCGGGAAAAACACCGTGATGAAGGTTTGGTTTTGGTGCAGGAAAAAAGAGGAGCTGATAATCGACAGAAATTTATTGAACGTACTAAGAAATACTTTTTCTTTAAACAGTTCTCCAACTTCATTGGGGTTGGGTTTACACGTATAGAAATAAATTCTCCGGCGAAATTTCCGCTGTGTGCGTTTATTAGTCCCGATAAGAAGACCGTGGTTGCAGTTGCCATTAATACTTCAGGGGAGGCTAAAAAAATATCCTTTGAAAATAACTTCAATTCCACTTCGTCTGAGGCTTATCAAACTGATAAGAATCGAAATTGCGAGCCAGTTTCAGTTGAGTCAGCTATTCCGCCCAAATCCGTAAAAACGTTTGTCTTTAAGCGCTAGAACCACGTATTTTACCTCGGATTAAATCGGGGTGTTCTGCTTGCTTGACGTGGGCTCCGGCAAGGTGTCTGATTATTGAATATGAGTTGGGCTGATTCACATGGCGCTATTTCGAGGCGAACGGCTGTTCGTGCTGGTGCCTTGGGGCTTATGGGTTTGAGTATGAGTGATGTGGCACGATTGCGTGCTGATACTCCGGGTAGTCGTGGTAAGTCAGTCATCTACGTTTTTCTTTCCGGCGGCTTGGCTCAGCATGAAAGCTTCGATATGAAGCCCGATGCACCCAAGGAAATTCGCGGCACATTTAATCCGATTCGAACGAAGACCCCCGGTATTCATATTTGCGAACATTTGCCCTTGCTTGCTCGTCAATCAGGCAAGTGGTCATTGGTTCGTTCATTAACTCATCCGCATAATGAACATTCTCAGGGGCACCATGTGATGTTGACGGGGATGTCGGCTCAGCCTGCAGGTTTTAGTGCCTCTAAGCCTCAGGATACCGATGATCCTAGTATTGCGGCTGTAGCAAACTCTTTACTTAAGCCCCGCGGGCATGCGCCAACCCCTGTGATGGTTATGCCTGACAAGATTGTTCATCGTACCGGCAGGACTATTCCCGGTCAATTTGCAGGTCGGATGGGTGCGGCCCGTAATCCATGGTTTTTGGAAACATCTCCTTTTCATCCGCTTCATTACGGCGCATATCCAAAATATTTGTTCCATCATGCAAGCGGCGCGATGAAGGATTCAGGGCTTTGTTTCCAATCTCCGCAATTGGCATTACCACATGGATTGAATTTGCATCGGTTAAAGGATAGGATAGATTTGCGGCAGGGTTTGGAATCACAAACACGCGCGCTGGAGGCCGCTGCCAGTCAGGGGGATTTTGATAAGTATCGCCAGGCGGCTCTTTCCCTTTTGGCTAACGGTAAAGCCCATAATGCCTTTGATCTTTCCAAGGCTGATCCCAAGCAGATCGAACGTTATGGGGATAATAGTTTCGGGTGGTCTTTA
>MDSZ01143934.1_pt1 | contig 12465 bp, 9 predicted proteins | sample 811201 | NCBI WGS metagenome assembly MDSZ01 (sample SAMN05326647, study PRJNA326480) | marine metagenome | isolation source: seawater | place: Indian Ocean: North | collected 2010
GTCAGCCTGACCGAGGCGGGCTTTTCTCTGCTGCCGAAAGCGAGACAGATTCTCGATCTGGTGGCCGATACCGAATTGCAGCTGATGAATTTAGATGGCGAAGTCTCCGGCCTGCTGTCCATGGCAACCAGCCACCATATTGGCCTGCACCGCCTGCCACCGGTATTGCGCCAGTTCACCGCACGCTATCCCCACGCCCAGCTGAACCTGAGTTTTATGGGATCGGAGCGGGCTTATCAGGCCGTCAGCATGCGTCAGGTAGAACTGGCCCTGACCACTCTGGATCAGGATCACGAAATGCCAGAGATTATCGAAACTATGCCCCTGTGGCAGGATGAAATGATCTGTGTGTGCGGCCCGGATCACCCACTGACCGGCAAAGATAAAGTCACCCTGGCAGATCTGGCTGAGGTGCCTGCTATCCTGCCGCAGCCGGACACCATCACTTTCAAACTGATTGATCAGGTCTTTACCCGCAACGGCTTATTGCTCAATGCTCCCATGCCAACCAACTTCCTCGAGACCATCAAGATGATGGTATCTGTAGGCATTGGCTGGAGCCTGCTCCCCGCCAGCATGCTGGATAAACAACTGCATCAGCTTGATTGGCCTGCGGAACCTGTCACCCGCCAACTGGGTCTGATCCACCTGAAAAAACGCACCCTGAGCAATGCAGCATCGGCACTGATCGGCATTCTGAAACAGAAGTAATCTGATGCCTGCTTGATCCAGAACAAACCGTATCGGTACTGACAGGACTAATGTTAGTCTCATCAGGGTGCTATAAGGTAAACCGGTCAGCAGACCGGAGCCGGCCGCAGGACCCGACCAATAAACGACGCAAGGAAATCAGCATGCTCGATATAAATCACATTCTCGTTGTACTGGATAAAGAACACCCCGAACAGGTGGCTCTTGATCGGGCGATCTGGCTGGCCAAGTCACTGGACGCCGACATCACCCTGCTGACCTCTGTTTACGAACCTTACTGTGAAAGCAACTCATCCCTTGATGCAGAAACCCGCTCGCGCATAAAAGCCTCGCTGATCAGCAAGGCAGAAGAATGGCTTGGCAGCTTTATCGAAGAAGCAGCGGATCTCAGTGTGCGCACTGAAGTGCACTGGCAGAAGCATCTGCACGACGCCGTCACCGAAGCCATTAATAAACAGCCTTACGATCTGGTCATTAAAAGTACCCTGCAGCACGGCATCATGGACCGCATCTTCACCCACACTGACTGGAACCTGTTGCGTCATTGCCCGGCGCCGGTAATGCTGGTTAAAAATGCTGCGCCATGGAAAAACAACCGTGTTGTTGCCGCGATTGATGCAACATCGGCAGACGATGGCCACCAGCTGATCAACGATAATATTCTGTCTTACGCCGAGCATTTATCCGATCATTTTTCCACCGACCTGCACATGGTGAACTCATACCCGCTGGTATCCGTCGCCTTCGCCATGGTACCGGAGGTCACTGCGCCGGATAATATTCAGCAATACATCACCGAACAGCACGATGAATCCTGCAAACAATGGGCGAAAAAATACAACATTTCTGAAGACCACATTCATATTGGTGAAGGTGATGCCGACACAGTGATCGCCAATATCTGTGAAAAAATCGAAGCTGATGTACTGGTGATAGGCACCGTAGGCCGCGAAGGTCTTTCCGGCGTCCTGATCGGTAATACTGCGGAACTGGTGGTCGATAAGGTAGATTGCGATATCATTGTTATCAAACCGTCCGACGGCGTTGCGCCGGATGCTGACTGATACAATCAGATCCGCAAAAAAAGATACGATCAGCTCTGACATAAAAATACGCTGAATTTTTAAATATGGAGGCCCGGTTTATACCGGGCTTTTTCTATGAAAAAGTTAACTCTGATTTATCACACTCCTTCGCCTAACACCCAGGCATTGCTGACCGCCTGTCAGCGCGGCTTTGACAGCGCACAATGTGAACATACCGGATTCCAGGCTCTGCATTGCAGCCAGGCAAACGACCAGACAACATTGTCTGCGGACGCCATCATTCTGCTGACACCGGAAAATCTGGGTTATATGAGCGGCGCCTTAAAAGACTATTTTGATCGTATTTATTCCCCCTGCCTGGAAAAAACACAGGGAAAACCCTGCTCTGCTATTATCCGCGCCGGACACGATGGTACAGGTACACAACGCGCACTGCAGACCATAACCACAGGGTTACGCTGGCGCTGGGTTCAGGAAGCAATCATTCTGAAAGGAGAATGGCAGGAAGATTTTCTGCAGCAATGCGAAGAGTTAACCGCCGCTATGGCAGCTGCACTGGATGCCGGAATTATCTGATTCAGCGTACTCTTTGCAAGAGGTATAGCCTGAACAAACCCAGATCAGCAAACAGGAAAGTGAAATAAAAAACCGCCGTAAAACGGAAATAAAAAAAGCAGGTATCGCTACCTGCTTTTTACTGCAGCAAAAACTCAAAGAGAATCAGTGACGAAGCCCTTTGGAAGAAAGAATACCTTCAATCTCTCCCAGACAGGACGGATCATCAATGGTTGATGGCGTCTGATATTCTTCGCTGTTAGCAATATTGCGCAGCACTTTACGCAGAATTTTACCTGAGCGGGTTTTCGGCAGACGTTTAACAATCACTGCATCACGGAAGCTGGCGACAGCGCCAATCTGATCACGTACACGCTGAATAATCTCAGCTTTCAGCTGCTCTTCATCAACATCCACGCCATCTTTCAGCAGCACCAGACCCAGAGGCTCTTCGCCTTTCAGGTCACTGTGACGACCGATCACCGCACATTCAGCCACGGCCTCATGGCCGGCAACCACCTCTTCCATTTCACCAGTCGACAGACGGTGGCCGGCAACGTTAATAATGTCGTCGGTACGTCCCATCACAAACAGATAGTTATCTTCATCCAGAAGACCACCATCACCACTCACGTAGTAACCATCAAACGTCGTCAGATAGCCATCAACGAAGCGGTCATGATTGCCCCAGATGGTTGGCAGACAGCCCGGTGGCATCGGCAGTTTAATGGCAATACTGCCCTGCTCATTGGCTCCCACCGGCTTACCGGATGGATCGAGAATCTGTACGTTATAGCCAGGCGATGGACGGGTTACAGAACCTGCTTTGACCCGTGCAGGCTCAAGTCCCATGTGGTTACCGGCAATGGCCCAACCGGTTTCGGTCTGCCACCAGTGGTCAACCACAGGGCGTTTGATTTTCTGCACCACCCAATCATAGGTCGGTGGATCAAGACGCTCACCGGCCATAAAGATGGTTTTCAGTTTACTCAGATCGTACTGTTCAGACAGTTTGCATTCCGGATCTTCTTTACGGATAGCACGGAAAGCTGTCGGTGCAGCAAACAGACCTTTAACACCGTATTCTTCGCACACCCGCCAGAAGGCGCCGGCATCAGGTGTACGCACGGGTTTGCCTTCATAAAAGACTGTTGTACAGCCAGCCAGCAAAGGTGCATAAACGATATAAGAGTGGCCAACCACCCAGCCAACATCGGAAGCCGCCCAGAACACGTCGCCCGGCTGCATGTCGTAAACCACATCCATGGAATAACTCATGGCCACTGCGTGTCCGCCATTGTCGCGCACAACACCTTTGGGCTTACCTGTAGTACCGGAGGTGTACAGCACATACAGAGGGTCCAGCGCATTTACTGGCGTACAGTCTGCAGGCTGAGAACCAGCAATGGTTTTTTCCCAGTCCAGATCACGACCTGCGGTCAGTTCACAGCTTTTGGTTTCACGCTGATAAATCAGGCAGCGACCGACTTTATGCTTCGCCAACTTAATGGCTTCATCCAGGATCGGTTTATATTCAATAACCCGTTCAATTTCGATACCGCAGGACGCGGACATAATGACTTTCGGCTCGGCATCATCAATACGGATAGCCAGCTCATGGGGCGCAAAACCACCGAATACAACGGAATGCACAGCCCCCAGACGGGCACAGGCCAGCATGGCAATGGCTGCTTCCGGAATCATTGGCATATAGACGATGACACGGTCACCTTTTTCTACGCCCTGATCTTTCAACATACCGGCAGTAAGGGCCACGGCTTCGGTCAGCTGAGAATAGGTATAGGTACGCTTGCTGCCGGTAACAGGTGAATCATAAATAAGTGCCAGCTGATCACCGCGACCATTCAGAACATGGTAATCCAGCGCCAGATAGGCTGTATTCAGTTCACCATCAACAAACCAGCGGTCGATGCCATTTTCATCTTTCGCCAGAATTTTTCCGGGTTCCTTAAACCACTGAATACGTTGTGATTGTTTTTTCCAGAAGGCTTCAGGCTGCTCAATTGAAGCCTTATATTCCTGTTGGTAAGTCATGCTAGCGTTCCCCGTTATTTAACAGATACACCTTAGGGGAAATACGGTTGCAGCGACTATTCGACCAAGGGTGATACTCCACTAAGGTCTAGCATTTTTACCGCCAGTAAAACCCGCAAACAGAGAGAAACTGTGCCACAACTTAAATAAAGGAAATGAACATTAAGCAGCAGACCATCCACTCAGACCACCCATTAATACATTGCTGTTTAATAAACAAACGCCGGCCACCCAAATCTGCTTTTAATTTACGTTTCATCAACCGCAAATGCTGTTCAGTCTGCAACCGACCAAAGCCTGCGTGTCATATCTGCGGCACTTATTTCCGCGCAGCCACTTCGGTTCTGACCAGACCAGAGAGAACTGAAGTCGCCTTTGCCCTGCGCTTCAGCGGCCTGCTTCAGTGGCCCCAGCAAGCCGGAAGCGTATGGAAAAGGTGCAACGTCGGCACAGATATCCCCCAGTTCCAGCATCAGGCGATTACGAATGCCACGTGCCGGCCGCCCGGAGAACACATTGGTCAACGCCGTCACAGCGCTTAAGTCTTTTAATTGCTGGCGATGCACAGCGGATGTTTTCGCCTCGTCACACAACAGATAAGCTGTGCCTGCCTGTACCGCCACAGCACCCAGCGACAGGGCTGCCTGCACATCGGCAGCGCAGCCAATACCACCAGCAGCAATGACCGGCACATCGAGTTTATTAACCAGCAGGGACACCAGCGCCAGTGTGCCCGTCTGCGTGGCAAGATCATCGGTCAGAAACATACCCCGGTGGCCACCGGCTTCATAGCCCTGAGCAATTACCATGTCGGCACCATTAGCCTGCAGCCACATGCCTTCTTCCAGCGTGGTCGCGGTAGACAATATCAGACAGCCAATATTTTTCAGGCGCTCGACCAGGGCAGCCTGAGGCAGGCCGAAATGAAAGCTCACCACCTCCGGACGCAGCCGTTCAACCACATCAGCCATAACGTCATCATAAGGCAGTCTTAATGCCCCACTACTGGAAGGCTGAATCCCTGTCTGGTCGTAAAAACCTGTGAGACATTCCTGCCAGCGCTGCATCACGTCCTCTGTGGGTTCGCTCATGCGGTGACAGAAAAAATTAAGATTGACCGGGGCGCTGGTTGTATTGCGGAAGGCTGCTACTTCAGCTTCCACCTGTTCGGCACTGAGCATACCGCAGGGGATCGAACCCAACCCGCCGGCGGCGGATACAGCAGCAGCCATGCGCCAGTCCTGAACGCCAGCCATCGGCGCCTGAATCAGGGGAATGTCCGTTGGCAACAGTCGCGGCAATTCGTCAGTCATGGCAGTGCCACCTCGATAGCGGGCAGAAAGGAATCCTCACTATACCCGCTCTGGCAATTCAGCGGGATTATTCCCGCACTTCACCCAACCTATAGACCCTCAACCTATAGACCCCCAACCTATAGACACCCAGCAGACAGACACCCATTAGACAGACGCCCAGCTGAAAACACTGCCGCACTTACGACTGGCCACCCTCTTCACAGCTTCTATCCGCAATGCGTTGTTAAGCGGCGAAGCCGCAAGCATTCAGTATCGGCCACAAATAAAAAATGCCAGCCAGAGCACCTGCCCTGGCTGGCATTTTTTATGTCACATATCTGCGCCTGTAAGCCGACCGGCAGCAGGTCAGTAGGTGGACGGATTCTCAGGAGAATACCGTTCAGCGCGCTTGTCTTCATAAGAACCGTCAGCAGCTGTACGTCGGGATGACGACGTAAACATAGCAAACAGAATCATAAAAGATGGGAAAAAATGCATATACCTTCTCCGCGAAGAAAATCGTTATCGGAAGCATCCGCTATCTGATTCATCATTACACACAGAAGTATCGGCTATACGCATAAGCCTGTAACTTACAACCTATAACCCAGAACACACAACACTTAAGCAGCAGCCGTAACAACTACCTTTTTGACGGCTGACTGTGAGAAACGACTGACCAGAACCGGACAGCGGCGTCATAGTATGCTGGCGCAAAAAAGAAAAACAGGGGGAAATCTGGAATATATTTTTTCATCGCCCCATTGCCTTTCAGCCGAATTTCAGAACGAACAGAAACGTTCGCTAACACCCGTCGTGAATATGGCAGTGAAATGAAAAACGCCGCAAAAAGCGGCGTTTTTTCATCTATTGAGCAGTAATTGCTGATGGCTTACAAACCTGCCGCCAACTCACTGGCCAGCTTAATAGCGCGTTTTGCGTCAAGTTCTCCGGCAAATTCTGCGCCGCCAACAAGATGCAGATTAAAGGTTTTGCTTTCATCATTCTTCAGCGATTCATACAACTCATTCACCGACACCTGACCGGTACACAGCACGATATTATCGGCTTCGATCACGCGCTGAATCGACTCTTCACCTTTGGTGATGGTGATATGCAGACCCTGCTCGTCGATTTTATCGTACGACACACCACTGATCTGCTCTACGCCTTTCATCTTCATCATGGCACGGTGAACCCAACCCGTGGTTTTGTTCAGACCTTTACCCTGGGAAGACTGCTTACGCTGCATCATCACCACTTTACGTGGCGAGCCGTGGATTTCCGGCTTCATCAGACCGCCACGGGTGGAGTTGCTGATGTCCACGCCCCACTCTTTCATCCACGCGTCTTTGTTCAGCGTGGTGGATTCGCCTTCGTGGGTCAGGTATTCACTGATATCAAAACCAATACCACCAGCACCCATCACCGCTACGTTTTTACCCAGTTGCAGCTCTTTATCCAGCACTTCCTGATAAGTCAGTACCTTATCGCTGTCAACGCCCGGAATACCCGGTACACGCGGCTCAACACCCGTAGCCACCACAACCTCGTCAAACCCGGCCTGTTTGAGCTCGTCCACCGTCACTTTGTGATTCAGTTTCAGGTGTATACCGTGTTTTTTGATCATGGCATTGAAGTAGCGAATGGTTTCTTTGAATTCTTCTTTGCCCGGAATTTTGGAGGCATAGTTAAACTGACCACCGATTTCGCCACGACCTTCGAACAGCGTCACGTTGTGACCACGTTCTGCTGCAACCGTGGCACAGGCCAGACCCGCAGGGCCGGCACCGACCACCGCCACTTTCTTCGGCTGAGCGACACGGCGATAAATCAGTTTAGTTTCGTTACAGGCGCGTGGATTCACCAGACAGGAGGCGCGCTTGTTCTCAAAGGTATGATCGAGACACGCCTGGTTACAGGCGATACAGGTGTTGATCTCATCGGCACGGTCTTCTTCGACTTTCTTAACCCAGTAAGGGTCCGCCAGCAGCGGACGCGCCATAGACACCATATCGGCCTTTCCGGCAGACAGAATGTCTTCTGCGGTGTCCGGCATATTAATACGGTTAGAAGCCACCACAGGAACATTAACCGCCGCTTTTACTTTGGCCGTCACGTCAACGAAGGCCGCACGCGGAACCGAGGTAACGATGGTTGGCACTCGGGCTTCGTGCCAGCCGATACCTGTGTTGATCAGGGTAACGCCGGCTTGTTCCAGCTCTTTCGCCAGAATCAGCACTTCTTCCATATCGGAGGCTTCTTCCACCAGGTCCAGCATCGACAGGCGGAACATGATAATGAAGTTTTCACCCACGGTTTTACGCATCTTACGCACCACTTCCAGCGGGAAGCGGATACGGTTTTCGTAGGAACCACCCCATTCGTCAGTACGCTGGTTTGTACGCTTGTTGATCATCTGGGTGATGAAGTAGCCCTCAGACCCCATGACTTCCACACCGTCGTAACCGGCTTTCTGTGCCAGCTTCGCCGCACGGGCATACTGATCGATGGTTTTATAGATTTCTTTATTGCTCAGCTCTTTCGGCTTGAACGGGTTAATCGGCGCCTGAATAGCCGATGGTGCTACGTTTAATGGCGTATAACCGTAACGGCCGGCGTGCAGAATCTGCAGCAGAATTTTTGAACCATTGTCATGTACTGCAGTGGTTACTTTCTTATGAAAAGGCACCTGCCAGCTGCTCATCATTTTAGAACCGAACGGCAGCAGATCACCGCGACGGTTAGGCGAGAAACCACCGGTTACCAGCAAACCAACGCCGCCGCGGGCACGTTCAGCAAAGTATTCGGCAAGCTCACTGAAGTGCCATGGACGATCTTCCAGACCGGTATGCATGGAACCCATCATCACGCGGTTTTTCAGGGTGGTAAAACCGAGATCCAGCGGTTGCAGGATATGGGAATACTTGCTCATCTTGTTGCCTCACGCTCGTTGTATTTATTCAGGCCAGAATGTAACGGCCTGCAGTCAGAGGGTTTATTGTGCTGACTATTATTGTTGCCCAGTTTACCTGCACTCACGGACAGGTAAATGACCAAACATAGCATTAAAGTAATCAATACTAACAACAAGATCTACCCGGCACGGATGTAACAACAGCGTAACCCCTGTGGAGGTACCAATTTGCAACGAATGCTCCTTGTTGCGTGCAAGCTGTCGCCTATGCTCTTTCAATAAAGTCCCGCGGAGCGCGCACCATGTTCTTCAAACGTAAAATCAAGGCAACAGACGACCAGCCCGCTGCGGCTGACGATCAATATTCTGCCGCCATCTACGAAGCCATTAACCGCTCCCGCGCACGCGTTGAATTTGACCTGCAGGGCAAGGTTCTTGCCGCCAACGAAAACTTTCTGGCACTAATGGGTTACAGCAAGGAAGATTTGGCACACCTGCGTCATCAGGATTTGTGTTCCGCCGAAACAATTGCGTCCACTGCCTACACCGACCTGTGGAGCAAGCTTAAACAGGGTGAATTCGTCACCAATCAATTCAGCCGACTGCGCAAAGACGGTAGCCGGGTCTGGCTGGAAGCCACCTACAATCCGGTATTCGATGAGTCTGGTGCCGTGGTAAAAGTGGTCAAATTTGCCACCGACATCACCGCGCGGGTCACCGAAATTGAGCGCATGCGCAGCCGCATGAAAGCAATAGAACGATCCAACGCTGTGATTGAATTTGATCTGGACGGCAATATCGTCACTGCCAACGACAATTTCACCACCACTGTGGGTTATCAGCTGAGCGAAATCACCGGCAAACACCATCGCATTTTCTGCGATGCTGAATTTGCAGAGTCTGATGAATACCGCCAATTCTGGCAACGGCTGAAAAAAGGAGAATTTGTCTCTGGCCGCTTCAAACGCTTAACCAAAAGCGGCGATATCGTCTGGCTGGAAGCTTCCTATAATCCGCTGTTCGATGCTGACGGGAAACTGACGGGTTTTATCAAGTTTGCCACCAACATCACCGCTGCCGTCCTGCAGGCAGAACAGGAAGCCAGCAATGCTAGGCGCGCCCTGGAACTGACCCGGGAAACTCAGGAAACCGCCGCCACTGGCACCGTGGTGATCCAGAATGCCGGTGAAGAAATGCGCAAAGTATCCGAAGCGGTGGCCGATACGGCTGCCAACATTACCGATCTCGGTACGCAGTCTGAACGCATCACCTCCATCGTCAACACCATTGGCGGCATTGCCGAGCAGACCAATCTGCTGGCTCTCAATGCGGCAATTGAAGCAGCCAGGGCCGGAGATCAGGGGCGTGGATTTGCGGTGGTTGCCGATGAAGTACGTAAGCTCGCCGGACGCACCAGCGAATCAACCAGCGAAATATCAGAAATGATCACCCGCATACAGAAGGGTACCGAACAGGCAATCATCAGTATGGAGCGCTGTCAGAAACAAACCAGCCGGGGCATGGAGCTGGCAGCAAAAGCCGGGGAAGTGATCATTCAGATCCGTAACAGTACCGATGAAGCGCTGGAAGCCGTCAGTATCTTCAGCAACGATCTGAAAAACTGAGGCTTCCGCTGACGGATTGGTTATTCGTCAGAAATCTGGATAACCGGTGCAGCAGTGGCCTGCTGATTCTGTTTCAGCAGCGCAACCGCCATATTGCGTGCCGCATGACGGTACATCATGGAAACTTCTGAGCAGTCGTCAGCAGCGACTACCGGAGTGCCCTCATCGGCCATTTCCCGGATGTATTTAGACAGAGGCAGCGAACCCAGAACACGGGTGTTGTAAGTTGTCGCCAGTCGTTCAGCGCCATCCTCACCAAAAATATGTTCAGCATGACCACACTGCGAACAGATGTGCATGCTCATGTTTTCAATCATGCCCAGTACCGGAATATTCACTTTACGGAACATTTCGACACCCTTCTTCGCATCGGCGATGGCAATATCCTGCGGTGTTGTCACGACAACAGAGCCGGACACCGGAAACTTCTGACTCAGCGTCAGCTGAATATCACCTGTGCCTGGCGGCATATCAATGATCAGATAATCCAGTTCGCCCCACTGAGTCTGGGTCATGATCTGCATTAACGCCCCGGCCACCATAGGGCCACGCCAGACCATCGGCGTGCTTTCAGTAACCAGATAGGCCATAGACATACTCTTGATACCATGAGCTTCAATCGGCACGAACCACTTATTATCAATGGTCTCAGGGTGAGTACCATCGGCAATACCCAGCATAATGCCCTGACTCGGGCCATAGATATCAGCATCCAGCAGCCCCACTTTGGCCCCATCTTTCGCCAGTGCTATCGCCAGGTTCACAGAGGTGGTCGATTTGCCCACACCGCCCTTACCGGAAGCAATAGCGATGATATTTTTAACTGCAGAAATGGCTTCAAGCTCACTCTGATGACTGGCAGCAACGACCTCCCAGTCGATATTCACTTTCGCCGATGAGCAACCATCAATGTTTTCCAGTGCTGTCTGCAGCATCTGCGCAACACCGTCTTTGAGATATTCCGATGGGTATTCCATATGAATATCGGCTTCGATGTGGCTGCCTTCAACACGGATATCCCGTACACAGCCCGCTGCAATGAGATCGCTTTCGAGATAAGGGTCGGTGTAGGCAGACAGCGCGGCTTCCGCCTGAGCACGGGTAATTTGGGTCACATCAGCACCTTAGGAACAAATAGAAAAGAATTAACACTATGCGCAGGATTTTACCGCCTCGCTGTGGAATTACCACAGACAAGCCGCAGGGTTATACGCTGCCGTCGCTGCTGAACAAGTCGCCACTGGCAATTTCAGGTTTCTCAAAACGGAGGTCAGCTCCTGTGTCAGAGGAATTCATGCATTCCAGGGCGAGCAGAGATTGCTTGCGCTCAAGCCCCCAGCGATAGCCCGTCAGCGCGCCATTGGCCGCAATCACGCGATGGCATGGCACCACAACAGCCAGTGGGTTGGCGCCACAGGCAGCGGCTACCGCCCGGCTTGCTGTAGGTCGGCCCAGCGCCTCAGCCACCTGTTTATAGGAACGGGTTTCACCGGCAGGAATCATGGCCAATTGCTGCCACACGCTTTGCTGGAAATCTGTCCCCCCGGGGACGCACTGAATACTGGCCGCCTGCAGCGATTGCCGGCAATCGGAAGGGGAAGCCAGTGCCTGCTGCAGGGTAACAGCAACAGGAGCTACTTTTTTTCGTGCCGGTGCCAGCGCTATTGCTGGTCGTGCCGGTGCCTGCGCTGTTGCTGCTCGTGCCTGTGCCTGTGCCTGTGTTTGTGTTTGTGTTTGTGTTTGTGCCTGCGCTTCCGTTTCTGCGAGTGTGACCGATAAGCAATGCTGCGGCCAGAAGGCACGGATTTCTTCCATTGCCTGCGCCCGGCTCTCTACAAAACACACCTTAAGCAACTGTGTTTCAGCGCCGGCCTGCACCCAGCACGCCAGCAGCGTACCGTAGGTCTGTGGCAGTATCGCTGCCTGATATTGCCGGATTGCCATCTGAGCTTCACCTGCGGGCGGTTAACAGACCCGAAACGGGCCGAAAGGTGTCAGTGTGTCACACGCAGAGCCTGTTCAACATCAATACCGATAAAGATTACGCCTTCAGGCTGATCCTTCGTCCCTATCCGCACAGCCGCTTTTACCTGAAACTGGTGCGTCGATTCATCATACGCAATGGGTCCGAGATAAAAACCATCGTCGTCTTTTACGGCGGCGTAAAACGGCTCCTCGTCGGCATGATTGTAGTCAGAGGTCGGCTGACTGTGCGCAACGCTCAGTCCTTTTGCTGAGGTAATAAAAATTTCTCCGATCCA
>MDSZ01228599.1_pt1 | contig 12464 bp, 12 predicted proteins | sample 811201 | NCBI WGS metagenome assembly MDSZ01 (sample SAMN05326647, study PRJNA326480) | marine metagenome | isolation source: seawater | place: Indian Ocean: North | collected 2010
ACTACCTTGAATTGAGTTTATAATTTCATTGAATCCATACAAACTATTATTGCCAATAATAATATTTTCTTTGCTTCTTTCTAGCCATGTTTCATTAGTTATGTAACCAAAATGTACGGCCTTTGCTTTTGAGTCTAAAATCGCTAACTCATTCTCTTCCCACCTAGTTTTATCATTCACTTGAATTAACGGACCCTCTCTATAACCATTGAATTCAACCATCTCTTTTCTAAATTTTTCCTGAAAAATATATTTCTGATTAAACGTTTTGTTCAATTGAGAATCTATATAGAAAGTTCTTGGACTAAGAAATCCTAGTTCGGAAAAAAGACTTGCCGTAAATATTTCATTATCAGATTTTCTTGTTTCAGGAATAAATAATTTAAATTCAGTAATTCCAAAAATATTCCCTTCTGTTAGACGAACATCCAAACTAGAAAAAATTGTTCCATTCTTAATTTTTAAATGATCCTTCCAGTCACCATTAATTCTTATCCTTGCATCAAATTTACAATAAGATTCATCAGAAAAATTAAATTTTAATTTAGATTTAAAATTTCTTTTAAATTGTTCTTTTATAATTTTTCCCTCATAAACAAATGCTTCAAACAAGTTCTGATTCCAGCTTTGTGATTCTGTAATTTCTATTTCTAGATTTGTAATATATTGGTAGTTTTGATTCTGAAAATAATCTTTATTAAAGCTTTCACAATAAGGTTCAATAAATTCATCGTTTTCAGTATATATTTGTACAGAGGTTTCAGATTCTTGGTTTGTTGTGCTCTTTTGAGGAAAATAAGAAAAAAGTGTAAGTAAAACTATTGGGTAAATTAGGTATTTAAATCTACTTTTATACATCAATTGAATATGAAATTAAATTATTCCCATCTATGTCTTTAATTACTTGTTCAATTTCATTAGTGTCAGTAGATCTTAAAGTGTAAAAATATGTGTTTTCATAAAACTTACTTGAAACTAATTCAACATTGTAAGGGGTTATGTCCAATTTATTTCTGATTTCTAAATTTAGATATGTTGAATTGTCTTCATTTAGATTATTAAATAAATTAAAGTTATCAGATTCAGAAAACTTACTAAACTTTAAAAAAGAAATTAATACAGTATAGAAAATAGTAAAGTTTATAGACAGATTTAAATTTACACTTGAAGTTATCCCGATAGTCAAATAAATAAAGTATAGAACCAATTCGAATGGACTTTTAACTGGTGTCCTAAACCTAATAATAGATAATGCACCAATCATGCCCAACGATAGAGCAATATTTGATGAAATAATTGTTGTAATTAAATATGCAACAACAGGAAGAAAGATTGCTATTAGTAATTGGGTATAAGAAAATATCCATCTCTCTTTAAATAAAATCCTTGTTATAAAGTAAATAACTAGTGAAAGTAATACATTTACACCATTATCAATGAAAAATTCAAAATCAATGCCTATTGTTAAATCTTTTATAACAATACGAATATCATCTAACATGTGACTATTAGCAGAATCGAACTGCAAACCTTTTGTTGAAAAGAATTAACCATTAAGCATCAATTTTACATTAATTCTTAGATTGTTTGAAGATATTAATGAGAAGTTAGTAGTGGGATTAAAACAACTTGTAGCAGATGAATTTTAATTTTTGAATAATTAATTATTTAAAACAAAACCATACGAGCTCAATAAATTATTCCTATTTATTTGCGGCTATCGCACCTTAAATGAATATCTTAGAACGAGCGTACATTAATAGTGAATAAAGTTAAATCAAGTTTGCCTCAAAGATTTACTCATATCAAAATAAGTAAGCATTGCGATTCTCCTTTTGACCGAATATTTATAACTATTTAAGAAAATTGACATCTCCTTTTCCATCTAGTTAAACTTATTTTGAATTATGAAGAAAAAGATATTAAAAATAATGCTTAAAATTTTTAAACCTTTTTTTAATTTTTTAATAAAAAATCCTGCAAATCTATTTGGTTATGAAATTAACTTAGAAATTAAATCAAATGAATATAACTCAGAAGACAATGATGGATCTTTAAATTTAAATATTGGAGCAGGTTCTTATTTAATTGACGGATTTAAGTCATTAGATATTTTGACTGATTATTTTTATCCAGACAAAAAAGAATTTTATAATAACAGAATAGAATACGATATTAGAAAAGACAAAATTCCATATTCAGACAACTCTGTTGACAATATTTATATAAGTCATGTTATAGAGCATATCGAAACTAAGTTTGTTAAAAATTTTATAGAAGAAGCTTTTAGGGTTCTAAAACCTGGAGGGGTCCTTAGAATTGTTACAGTAGATGCTAGATTTCTTTTTGAAGTATCTCAATTTGATAATGACTTCTGGCATTGGCGCATTGATAATTTGAAAGATCAACAAACCTATGAGACAGATTGGGATAAATTAGAGCGCTTTGATTTCTTAATAAAAGAAACAGCAAAGCCAAGGTTTAGGTTTTATAAAAATAAAGTTGAAGACAAAGTTTTAGATATTAATAAAATTAAAAATCTAAATTTCGAAGAATTTAGAAGCCTAGCTATGCAAAATCTTGATTTCAGAGAAGATTACCCTAATGATCATATTAGCATTTGGGATTTTGATTCCTTAAATAAATTAGGCTTATTAGTAGGGTTTAAAAATATTTTGTTAAGCAAATACTTAGGTTCGGTGTCTCTAAAAATGCAAGGATCTCATTTTGATAAAACATCACCTAAAATGTCTATATATGTTGAAATGATAAAGTAATTATTTTTTAATTAAATTACTCTTGATTTAAACAATTCTAGGTTTACATCACTTAAAAATTCATAATGTTTTTTTGAAAGAATTACAATTCCCCTATCTCTATTAGATGAGTTATTTTTTGGTTTTCTAAAATATATATTAAAACCATCAAGATAATTTTTTAGGTAATCGTAACTTAAAGAAGCACCATTCTTATAAACCGAAAATGAGGTATTCGGATTTAATTCATCCTTAAAATCATCAATTAATATTATTATTTCCTCAAATTTACTTAAATGAGACAATTCCTCAATGATTGGTAATGCATATTCATAACCATGTGCATCTATAAATACAAAAGTTTTAATATGAAAATCATTAAATTTTTTTATCACTTCACTTGAATCACCAAGATAAAAGTTAATATTTTTGTAATTTTCTATAAGTCTGTTGCGTGAAAGCAAGTAAAAAAATCTTGAAATTTCAATTGTTTCAATCTGAATATTAAATTGTGCAAAAAATCTTGTTGTATTGCCTGTATGCGTACCTGTTTCAATAATTTTCAAAGGTTGAAAATTTTTTATGACCTTAGTTATTGTATTTTTCAATTCTTGATCTTTACCATCGAATGGTTCAGAAATTGGAAAATATGTATTCAGATTAAAATTATTACTAAATATAGGAGCAGTCTCTTGGTTTATATTTTTTTTAATTGAATTTAAAAAATTAATTTTATGGGGATTTTTTACTAAATACCAAATCAGATAAAAAAGAGAAATTATATTTTGTAACATTTTATATGATATTAACACTTAAAGAAAAAATATTTTTAAGACAAATGAAAGTTTTATCAACAGAATTAATTGTTAGCTACAATAATAAATATGCAAATTTTAATTCCAATGGCTGGTTTAGGAACTAGATTTAAAGGATATTCTAAAGATGAGAAACCTCTAATAAAAATAAAAGAAAAAGAATTAATAAAATATTCTCTAGAAACTTTAGGGATTGATGGTCAATATATATTTATAACTAGAAAATATGAGAATAAAAAACAAAATGATATTTTAAGTTCTATTTTAAAATCATTTAAAAAAGATTCTATTGAAATTCAAGTAAGTACCTCTACAAACGGTGCTGCTGAAACCTGTTTGTATGCAAAAGATTTAATAAATAATGATGACGAATTGATAATAACTAACTGTGATCAATATTTAACTTGGAATGCTAATTTATTCTTGGATAAGTTAAAAGAGTTAAATCCAGACGGGGCGGTAGTATGTTATAAATCTAACGATATTAAAAATAGTTTTGCAAAAATTGAAAGTGGTTTTGTAACAAATATTGCTGAAAAAAAACTCATTAGTGAAGATGCATTAGTGGGAATTCACTATTGGAAGCATGGTAAAGATTTTGTAGATTCTGCCGAAAATTTAGTCGAGAAATTTCATACTACAGGATCGCCTGAATGTTATATTTCAGAAACTTATAACTATTTGATTAAAAAAAATAAATCAAAAATCTTACCTTATTTTATCAGCCCTAATCAATACACTTCATTAGGCACACCAAAAGATATAGATTTATTTTTAGGAAAAATTAGCGAATTTTACCATGGTAATCCAGGAACAATCATTTGTGATATCGATGGTACAATTTTAGAGCACAAACATAAATATAGTCTTGTTCACAGTACGGATCCAAAAATTTTAGAAGGAGTAAAAAAGAAATTTGATTATTGGGACTCTAATGGCTTCAGGATAATTTTAATTTCAGCAAGAAAAGAATCTTCTAGAACTTTGACAGTAAATCATTTAAATTCAATAGGCTTACCCTACGATCAGTTAATTTTAGGAGTCAACAACGGTCCAAGATATTTGATAAATGATAAATTAGAATTAAGTGATCCGGACAGAGCCTTATCAATAAATCTAGTTACTGACAATGGGTTTGAAGGAACAGATTGGGAAAGTTATGGATTATGAAAATTTATAAACTTTCAGAAATGACAGGAGGTTGGTTTGTGGGGAATTTTACACCTACTGCATTTACAACTGATAACGCTGAAGTATCATTTAAAATTCATCCCAAAGGTGAAATTTGGGACAAGCATTTTCATGAATTCTTGACTGAAATTAATTTGCTTATAGAAGGTAAAATGATCATTCAAGATACCGAAATTAATCAAGGCGAGATATTTATTTTAGAGCCAAATGAAATAGCAGACCCAGTTTTTCTTCAAGATTGTAAAATTGTTTGCGTTAAAATTCCAAAAATAAAAGGTGATAAGAAGATTGTTAAAGATTAACTTTTATTCATTTAGTAAATTATTTTGAACAACAAAATTTTCATTAATTAATGCACCTGTTAAGAAATCTTCCAGCATAACTGATCCAGAACTTATATTGTTAAGCATTATTACTCCAAAACCATTGATATCGTAATTTTGAAAATTATTTATTGCGACATTGCTTATTAAAAAAAGTGAAAGTTCATTTGGCCAACTGTTATCAAAGCCAGATCTTTCCATTAAATGACCATTGTTCTCAGAGTATATATTTTTTACAATTATGTTGCTATTTGAAGTAATTGGTCTTGGGCTACCTAAATGTACACCAGTACCAGAGTTATTAAGAATCGATAGATTTTTCACTAAAATGTTTGAGCTTCCATCAATATCTATTCCGTCACCATGAATATTTTTAATTGAACCATCTCCACTTATTGTTGAAAACTCTACATACTTGAAATTTATTCCTTCATATCTATAGTCGTTAATAAGAGCATAATTTGAACCTATGATTTCTCCATTTAGTAAAATATGTATATTATTAAGTGGTTTTTCTGGTGTTCCTACTGCTCTAAAAACAGCTCCTACGCCACCTTTACAAGTAGGACACATTTCTTTCCAGTCATTTTCATCACTCATGAAAATTTTTGCATTTTTTGTAATTATTAAATTTGTATTCGAATAGACGTTTATTACGTTTGAATAATATATACCTTCAGGTACAACAATTGTTTTCCCAGCATTTGCATTAATACATTTTGATAATTCTTTATTTGTATTATTACAAATCACAGTTGAGCTACTATTATTTGCATCGTTTAATTCGATAATTTTTGATTCAAGGAACTCATTAACTTTTATATATGTTGAAAATCTTTCAATCATAACTGGATTTAAGGCCTCAGGGTTGTTAACTAAATTTGATGCAACCACAAATCTTTGTGGAAATTCAACGATCTGTTTACTTATATTTACCTTTGCTCCTTCAGGTACAAATAATTCAGCTAAGTATCCTCCAACTTGGAAAGTTATAAATAATAAAAATAAAAGGTAGTATATTTTAAAATTTTTATAGAATTTATCGTAAAATTTATTAATTAAATTTAATTTTCTAAAATCGTAATCCGCTAAAAATTTTAAAACAATAATCGTTAATGTATAAATATAAAAATAAAATAAGTAGTTACTCTGGCCTGAAATATTTGATAAAAGCAGAAAATTCAGAATAATCAAAGTTAAATCTTGATAACTTATTTTTTTAATGTTAATTAGAGTTATCAAGAATAAAAAAATTAAAAGTCTGGATATAATTTTAGAAAAATTGGTGTTCTTATACTGATAGATTAAAAGATAATCGTCTTTTAATTCAACTTTACTAATTTTGTTTATACAAAATAAATTTTGTAACTCAGGAAAAATTTCAACTTGTTCTTCAAAAATAAGAGTATTGTAATTTAACAACACTAAAGAGTTATTCTCAGGATAGATTTTACATTCTTCCACAGTTAAAGTGTTTCTATCATATTTCAAATAAGAATTCTCTAAATTTAAAAAATTGATATTTTTAACAATTAATATAATTAACAAACAGGTAAATGAAAATAAAATTAATCTCGAAAAATTTATTTTTCGAAGCATATATAAATCCTAATACATCAACATAAAATTATTAAATTTAAAATTTCTTTATGATGTACTAATTGTTCATATAAAATTTATAATGTGATTAATCAAAATATTATGAATAAAACCAAAGCATATTTAAGTTTTAACACTTCTAAAACAATATGAAAAAAGTTGCAATTTGCTTTTTTGGAAGCACTGGTTTTAAACAAAAATTAGGAAAAGTCGAAACACAAAATTCTGAAAAACTTCAATTTGAAGTACCGTTATTAAGTATTAAAAAAAATATTATAGAACCGAATAAATGTGATGTGTTTATTCATTCGTGGAGTAAAAATAACAAAGATGAGTTAATAGAATTATTAAATCCAATAAATTACAAGTTTGAAGAACACAAAATATTTGACCGTGACACTTCGTCAAAGAAGAATGCAGTTACAAGTAGATTTTATTCTGAGTATCAAGCAAATAAACTAAAAAAAATTCATGAAAAAAAGAACAAATTTAAATATGATATTGTTATACATTCAAGGTTAGATGTAATTTGGTTCAACCCATTAGAGTTATATGAAAAGAAAAACACCTTATTCTCAACTTATTGGAATAGCTCTATTAACGAAAATAATCATGGACCATTTAACAGAAAAAACCATAATCAAAATTATGCTCTACATGATTGGTGGTTTTACGGAGATTCAAAAGTAATGGATAAATTTTCATTAATTTTTCAGAATAGGTACAAACTATTAATGAAAAATAATTTTGTATACAACACACATAGATTTACATATCTAAGAGCAAAAGAGCTAAAGCTTAATCTTGAAAATATTCATTATAGAGGATTTGATTTTGAATTATATAGAAGATTTATTAGGGAAAATTGGACAAACGGAATAAATAAATGATGAAAATAATTTCACATAGGGCAAATAAAAATGGACCAAACAAAGATTTAGAAAATACAACAGCAGCTATTTTAGAAAGAATCGATGAAGGTTTTGATGTGGAAGTAGATATTTGGAGAATTGAAAAAAAATTTTTTTTGGGTCATGATAAACCTGAATATGAAGTAAAACTAAATTGGATAAATAAGTATTCTAAACATTTGTGGTTGCATTGTAAAAATAGGGATGCTTTAGAGTTTTTATACAGTAATGATAATAAAAATCTAAACTATTTTTTTCATAATAATGATGACTATACAATAACAAGTAAAGGAATTGTTTGGTGTTATCCAGGATCAAGCACCGTAAAGAACTCAGTTTATTTGTTTCCTGAAAAGTTTCCCATTAATATGAGCGAAATTATTAAACACAATCTTTATCTATGTACTGATTATCCATTAAGGTATCAAAATAAATAAAAAGTATTAAAAAAGATTTGAAAAATCTAATTAGTAAAATTATTTGATATAAATGTCAATTAAGAAAAATGATTAATAATTTTAAAAAATATTTATATACTCCTTTAAAAATTTGCAATATTGAGTATTTAAAAACTCATTCTTACATAAAAATTTATATAATCTTTATCATTAATTAATCTATTAATCATCGCACAGACTCTATGTCGACCACTTGTTATGTTAAGATTTGTAATTTCTATGGGATTTTGTTTTAAAAAATTTTCAACTTCCTCATCTGTCATTACCGTCAAGTTTTCATAATAATTATATGAATATAAATTTATTTCATTTTTCATTGCAATATAATCATTGCTTTTTTTATATGGAACTACATCTTTCCTGAACCCAAAAAAAATAGGATAAATGAAGAAATTGTTGCCTGTCTTCCAAAACTTCTTATTTAAATGTATTGGCTCATCAAATATTTTAGTTGTGTCAACTTCATTAACTTTTTCAAGACTTCTTTTAAGATTTTCTTTATATTTAAAGTATTTAACAATTTCTTTAATTTTCAAAATATTTTTGTTATTAGTAATTAAATCTAAGTGTTCTTTTCTCAATAGCCAGTTAAATGAATTCCTTGACTCGATATTTAGTTTAAGAAACTTTCGTTTACTCAAAGGATAAATCTTTTTTTCATCAAATTTTAATGCATTTTTCAATCCAATAATTTTTACAATGTAGATATATGTAACAAATCTTTTAAATAATCTTTTAAAAACCTTATTAAGTATTTTTTCAATTAGATGCGTTATTAAATTTTTATTTGTAATTACATTCACTCTATGATCATTCAGATAAAGTATTTTTTCTTTAGTTGTTAAAGTTTTTTTATACTGATTATTAATTTTTATTAATATATTTGATTCATCTAAGATATAGTAAAAATTAGAGGATTCAAAAACTTCAAATTTGTTTTCAAGCAATTTTTTTATAAATATATCTACAGCAAAATAATCCGGTATATAGATTTCATCAAAATTTCTTTTATCAAAAATATAATTTTTTTTACTATAGATATTTGAAGTCAAAAAATATTTCAGGTTTAAACTTTCTAATAAATTTATAATATGAATTAAAGAACTAGATCTTTTTTGATAAAAATTTTCATATTTTATATTACTCCAGTATGCATTATTTAAAAATAAGTCCGTATCATCAATTTTTTTAATTTTGTTCATACAATTACCTAATAAATAAATTTGAATAAAATATTGAAGATTTTAAATATAAATATATGGTCCATCATCAATATATATTTATTTTTCATATTCCTTTTAAATAACATTTTACTTTTTTTACATTAAGTAATTTTAAAATCGCAAGTCTATGAGCACCATCAAAAACAAAACCTTGTCCCCTTAAAATTAAATTTTTATTAAGAACTATAACAACATAAGCCTTACTAAAATCATCTTCCAATTCTTTGTAAAGTTTAATAAAATTTTCTAATTTTTCTTTAACATTGAATTCAGTTACTTCATCATAACTATCAATTAAATAATCTTTAAATTCTTTTTCACTTTTGTTGTTTAGCCAATTTTTTAAATATTTGTAATGAGGTGTGTCTTCAATCCTAACATAATTAGAAATACTATTTTTATACACATTAACTCGCAACTTATCAACTGGTAATATAATTTCATGTGTGATCTGAATTTTTGTCCATCCAATATCAATATCAACATCCTTAAGCTTTTTTAAATTTTTATTTGTAAAAGCAAGTCTTAAAAATAGATTATTTCTAAATATATGTCTTTTCAAAACTTTTACTAATTTTATGTAAATATTTTTAATTGAAATAAAAAAAGACGGTAAAAGAATTAATTTACGAACATTTATATTTGCATAATTATTTACAAAATTAGTTAAGCTAGATAAATCATAATCACTTCTTTTTATAAATTTTTTATGATGAATCTTTTTAGGAAACTTTTTTAGCTCAAGAACTCTAATTAGTAATTCATATTCTAAATTTGGCACATGAAACTCAAAATCTTTTTTATTAAATTCCAATTTAAAAATTTCTGAAGAATCTAATAAGTCTTTATAAAAATTTTTTTTGAGTATAAAGTATTTACTTTCATATTTATTGAAATAAACATCAAATCTAAAAATAAATTCGTTAGAGTACATTAAATCAAAATGAATTTGATTATTAGTGTCTTTTGAAATTGAAATTGAATATTGATTACTACTAAAAAATTGAAATATATTATTTTTAAAGTTTTGTATGTCTGAGGTGACAATATCTAAATCCTGATATTTTCTAAGCTTTGGAAAATCACTATCCAACTTAATAACGCAAAAATTATTACAATTTTCTTTTGTATATTTATCCAGAAAAAATAAAATATCTTCCTTGATTTCATCTGGCAATATTATCGAATTATTCATAAATTTAATGATATTTACTCTTATTTCGTTTGTGTTAAAAAACAAATTTTATTAATAAATAATTTAAAAAACTATTAGTGATTTAAAATTATTAATTTTGAACTCAAAATGAAAATTTATGATTAATACTTACTATAAAAAGATTTAATAATATCATTGATACTTGATGTTAAAAAAAATAAAAAGCCTCATTGATAGAACTCTTTACATATCAAAATTAACTGCAGTAAATAAAAAAAAATTAAGGATTTTCTTTTCTGTAGCAATGGCAAATTTTGCCGTACTTTTTGATATTTATATAATTGTAATTTTTTCAAACTTAATAACAAAGGAGATTACATTTAGCAACACCGCACTTATTTCTTTAATCGAATTTACTTCTAAAAGTGCTTTCCTACTACCTCTAATTGTCGTTTTAAGATTTACTTTTTTGTTTTTAGAAAGAATGAATTTAGAGCTATTGAACTTAGATGTTCAAAAGAATTTAAGAAACTATTTAATGGAGGAAGTTTATAAGCTTGGTAATATGTCTATTTCTGATATATATTTTTATGTTAATCAGGTGGGAACCCAAGTCTCAACGTTTTATAAATCATTTGCGTTACTTCTAAACAGCTTGTTGCAGGTTATAGGTTATAGTATTTTTCTTTTGATTACAGATTTAAATACGTTTTCAATCTTCTTGTTCGGTGGATTGTTGATATCAGCCCCGACTAGATTTTTTTTAAAACGAGGAAAGTTTTATCAGCATAAATCATTTAACGAAAGTAAAAGACTTAACTCCACAATTCAGAGAATTGTTGAAAACGTATTCCTGATTAAGATATTATCAACTTACAAAAAAGAATTTAACAGACTTAATGATGCGTTACAGAAATATAGAGATAATCAAAAACTTAATATTGTGTATGGAACTGTAAATAGTATTTTGCCAAGTCTTTTCACAATATTTACTTTGTCAGTTATTTTTGTTAATTTTGAGATAGCAAATTATATAACATTAGAATTTATTGCAATTCTTACAAGATTATTTCAATCACTTGGCAATTTGAGCACTGGGCTTGGTTTGGTTTTGAATTCTAGTGTACATGTTGAAGAATTATATAAATTAGATAAAAACAAACCAAACATAAAAAGTGATAACTATTTACTTAATAAAAAACTAACGGATGCCGTAAATTTTAAAAATGTAACTTTTAAATATGTAAATTCTGAACTGCCAATTTTTGAAGATTTAAATTTAAAGATTAAAAAAAATACTCATACTGTAATTACAGGTGCAAACGGATCTGGGAAAAGCACTTTGTTAGGTCTGATTGCTGGAATGTATATTCCCAACAAGGGTAGTTCAGAAGTTTATTCAGATAAAATTGGTTACGTTGGAGTTACTCCTTTAGTGTTCGAAGGGAGTCTCAGAGAAAATCTTTTGTACGGTAATCAAAGAAAAGTTGAAGATGAAGAGATAATTGAATTGTTAAACGAATTTAATTTTTATGATAATGACTTTGTATATGATTTAAACAATACGGTTTCAAACAAGTCACTATCATCAGGACAACTACAAAAAGTTTCATTTATTCGATCTCTTTTAAATGAAACAAATTTACTGTTACTAGATGAATCTACATCTAACCTGGATGTGGAATCAAAGAAGCTAATATTTGAAATATTAAATAGTAAGAAAATTACGATTATTAACTCTACGCACAACATTGAAGATTTTAATTATGATAACCACATAAAAATATCATTAAAAAATGGTAAGCGACAGTTTTCCTAATTAAAAACAATCATAGTTTTTGAAACGTAAGTATTGATAAATGCTCAATATGAAAATTGAATAAGTTAAACTAATTTATGCAAATGTTTAAAAATTATCTCAAAAAGAATTCAATTTTTATCGCACTATTTATAATTTACTTACCTTTATTCAAATATTTTGTTGAACTCAATAATAATAAAGGCCACTCATTCATGACAGCAGAATGGCTTA
>MDSZ01172847.1_pt1 | contig 12462 bp, 7 predicted proteins | sample 811201 | NCBI WGS metagenome assembly MDSZ01 (sample SAMN05326647, study PRJNA326480) | marine metagenome | isolation source: seawater | place: Indian Ocean: North | collected 2010
ACCATTAGCTACTCCAAGTGTACCTGATTGTTTTGATAAATCCAAAGTTGTAAAAGGCATTATTCACTCTCCTGTATTGTATTACCATCTGCTACCCATTGAAGAATATTTTGATAGTCTGTGTTTTCATTATCTATTGGAACTGATAAAATTTTAGTTGTGTTACCTTCACTTGGATAAGTAACTTTTACTGAAATATTAACACCATCCCTTGCAATATATTTTAAAGTACAATTTTCAAACATTATAACTCCGCTGTATAAGATATTTTAGATGAAGAATTATTTGTATACATAATTCCTCCATCACCTGAATTTGAACTCATAGAGGTAAATAGTAATTGAGTACCATTAAGCATTGCTCTATCAATAGATACATTACTTCCTGTTACACTTTCTACATTACCATCTTCTCCATGACTATAATAATTACTTCCAGTATTTATTTCTAAAGTAGGTGCTGTTCTCATTGTTGTTGGAAAATTGTGCATCACTACAACTTCATTTGAATTATAGGAAGCTGCTATGCCTAGCATTTTATTACTACCTTCTACATAATTTAAATAATATCTCTGACACCTAGCTAAATTATCTCCATAACTTTCATGTTGGAAAGGTGGTAAAGTAGAAGAAGTATATTCGCCTACTTCTAATTGTATTCCTGTAATTGCCCAGTCATTCGCTGTGTTATCTTGAATATTTAAAGTACCACCAGCATTTACTTTAGTATTATCTTGTGCTTCCCAAGTACCATGATTTGCTGTACCACTATCATAGTTACTACCACTATCTAACCACCAATTTATATTTAAACTTTTTCCGTTATCATCATCAAAAGCACCTGTCGTATCTGCACCAAATACACAAACCTTATGTTCCCATGTATTTGCACTAGAAATTGTATAGGATTGTGTGCATTGTCTATTTGAATTATCTTTATCTTTGAGTTGAATATTTCCAGTACCTGTTTTACTTGATTTAACCCAAAAAGCTAAAGTAAACTTTTCTGCATTAGATGTGCCTTTTTTAAATACTTGTAAAGCTTGACCTTCTAAATTGTATTGTAAATACATATAATCGCTTGCGGCAGGAGAAGCATCAGCTACTGCACAATCTACTCTCCATGCTTTTCTAAAACCATTATCAAAAGCATTACCACTCGTTAAACTTTCTTGTTGTAGTCTACCTTCTCCCATAGAAGAAATTGCAAAATACATTCTATCAACTCTGTAATAACCACCACTACTTTCATCTGTTGCTGAAGTACCTCTTTGTGATACGGCACAATTTCCATTTATAATTAATGGCTTTGCATTAGGTCTTAAACTTGGAACTACACCACTAGCAATTTTACCAGAGGTTACAGCACCATCATTTATTTTAGCTGTGGTTACTGCATCATCTTGTAAAGCACTTGTTCCAACACTTGCATCATTAGGAACTACTGAACCATATGTTCTTCCAAGATAAGCTACTTCTACTATATCACTAGATACTAGAGTACCTCCTAAAGTTAAGGTAGTACTGGAAACAGAATAATTTGTATAATCCTGTTTGACCCCATTTACCCAAACTAAAATATCATTAACTGAACTAACAGCATAAGAAAGAGTAACAGTCGTACCAGTCGTACTGGTAAATCTATCTTTCCTTACGCTGTCATAAGCAGTTTTAGGTTTTACTCCAATATAACTCATTTTATGAACTTATTGCGTCTACGACAGAAACCCAAGCGTCTACACTTGAAGCTGTGTCAGATTTTACTTTTAATGCGTCACTGTTTTGCACTACTACTTTTCCTGTTCCTAATACTTGTAAAGCTCCGCCAGTTGCTATTGGAGCTCCTTTAACTAGGTAAATATCATTTGATCCATCATTAATATATACATCAACATTAATAGCTGCTGTATGAACATTAGTAACATGAATACCTACCACAGTATCATAGGAATTAGCAGTGAACACAGTAGCCGCACTTGTACCTACATTGTTAGAGGTAAATCGTCTAAAATTCTGTGCCATTATATCTCCTTATAAAGCTACACTCATGGCGATTGCAAAACCAGCAGAAGCAAAACTACTTGCATCTACTGCGGCAGTTTGCCATGAACTGCCATTGTAAACTTTTAATTCGTTAGCTGAAGTGTTAAAATACAAATCACCAGTTGTCAATGCATCACCATCATTGTCTGCACTAGGATCAGATGATTTAGCACCTAAGTATGTATCATCAAAATTATCGGCTGCTGCCTCTGCTGCTGCTTGAGCAGTTTGAGCCGCAGTTGCAGATGTTGCTGCATTGGTAGCTTGTGTACTAGCTGTTGTTGCGGATGAAGCCGCATTGGTTGCTGAAGTTGCAGCCTCACTAGCTTTCGTTGTTGCTGTCGTTGCATGACCAGAAGCAGTAGTCGCAGAACTAGCTGCCGCAGTAGCACTAGAAGCGGCATTCGTTGCCGAGGTACTTGCTTCACTTGCTTTGGTAGTAGCTGTAGTAGCAGAAGCCGCTGCATTTGTTGCAGAAGTACTAGCCTCAGATGCTTTAGTCGTTGCAGTAGTTGCAGAGCTAGCGGCTGAAGTTGCCGAACTTGCAGCATTAGTTGCTTGAGTAGAAGCAGTAGTAGCTGAACTTGCCGCAGCAGTTTCTGAACTTGCTGCCGCTGTAGCAGAACTAGCTGCCGCTGTTGCTGATGATGCTGCCGCTGAAGCACTAGACGCTGCCGCACTTGCTGAAGTCGCTGCTGCTGCCGCATCTACTAATAAATCCCATTTAGCTACATCTGTGTTTGATGAAATTGGTTGCGATCCACTTGAGGTATGATTGGTATTACAAAGATATATATTATTATTGGAAGTATCTTTGATAATATCCCTCTGAACATATGCAGTACTTGTTGCCCAGTTACCTCTGTAGTTACCTATTTCTTGTGAAAATTCTAATCCATTTCCAGCACTGTTTACCGTTAGTAGCTTATTTGCGACCAACTCTGGAAATGTTAAACCATAAGCTGTACTTGTTGATGATTTAGATTTTACTGTATAATTGAAATCTCTTTCATTCTGTTGCATCATAGCAACAATTTTATCTAATTCTGTATTAAGTGTTTCTATTGGGAATTGACCTGAAGCTGGAAAGTCAGTACTTCTAGCTATAGGTAAATCTCTGTAAATTGTATATTTGTCATTTACAGTAGCACCAGAACCAAGGGTTATAGAACCTCCACCAGTTTCTCCAGCACCAGATACAGAGTATTGAGTAACGCCACTAGGACTAGAAGCATAGGTTAATGTAGTATCTACACCACCAGCATTAGTATTAATTACCTTAATATCTGTGGCATTAAAAAACTCAAAAGGAACTGTAAAAGAAGTTTGCGAAGCTGTAGCAGTATATTGTACTCTAGGAGAAGTATCTGATATTGTAATAGATGCCATTATTTTATACCTTTTTCAAAGCTGTCAAAAATTCCGTCTAGGTAAAATATATTCTGTAAAGGTATTAATCTACGCACATTTCTAGCTGTGTGATGATTATGTTCGCCACTTACCCAATCAGTCGTAATATTATATAATTTCTCTAATTGCCCTACAGTTGGCCCTAATACAGCTCCAGCTTTATCAAAGGAATCTGTACCATATGGTCTATTTGCTCCTATAGTGGCCCTTAATCCAATTTTATTATTTGTTAGTCTTTCTATAGAATTATTAACATCCATAAATATACCTAATACTCCTGAACGATCTACACCATTCATTAACTTCTCAGGCATCTTAGTTTTGCTATAATCTCTATTAAATGCTTTATGACGAACCATATCGACTATCATACCCATAGCTATCAGCATAGCTACACCACCATAAAAACTTGCATCATTCTCTTGTAAGCCTCTAACAAACATTCTGTTATATGCTCCCATACCGAACTTCTTATACTGGGCAATAAGTGAACCCATTTCTGTACTCATCCATAAAGGCGTATCACCTTTCTGTGGTGTAACAATAGTTATATTAACATCCCTTTGAGTAGCTAGTCGTAAAGCTCTTTGAGCATCAATATCTGTCCATAAATCAGATTGAGATAATCGTAATTCATCTAATTCTAAATCATTGTATTTACCTGTTTTACCTTGACCATGTTGTTCAAATTGATCAGCTATTTTTCTAGCCATCTTTTCATCAATACCTGAAGCAGCTAATTTCATTTTGTTTTGATCACTAATTATTCCTTTTGCCCAATTTTGAGATTCTTGAATAATACGAGATTGAATAGCTAATGCAGCTTGAGCTTTTGCCCATTGGTTCCATGGACTCATTAAATTTATAACAAAGGAAGCAGCAGTAAACTTTTGGAATCCTTTTTCGAATTTATTAAAAACACCATAAACATTTTCTAAATCAGCATAAGCCATAGCTCTCGTACCGAGTAATATATCCCATGACTCTCCAGCTAATCTTGATTCATTGATTGCCATACTTTGAATTTGTTTCCATTGTTTATTGGAATACTGTTCATAAAAATTACCAAGCGTTCTTCTAAATCCACTTGTCATTACTAATCTTGCCATATCTGGTAAAGCAGCTAAAGCACCAGTTAATTGTGTAACAGCATTAAAGTTTTTAGCTGTTCTTACTGCTTTACTAAATACTCTACTAGGATTAGCAGGAATACCATATGTTCCTCTAATTAAATCTCTAGCATTTTCTAAATCTCTAACAACAGCTTCAGCTTCTTTTTGAATTTCTAACTTTTTCTTTTTTGTTTTAGCTCTAGTATATTTTAATTTATATTCAGCTAATACTTCTCCTATTCCAATATTCTTACCCATGTATCCACCCCACATAGTTTGATCACCAAATACATTTGCTAGGTGAACATCAGGGCCGACACTTCTATTATAGACTTGCATTAAAGCCATAATATCATCTTCTATCCAACCATCTATCATCCATTGTTTATAATCAAGATTAAGTTTTCTTGCTTTTAAATGACCTGATAGACCAACTGGATTTAAAACAACTTCTAAATTGTAATCATCATAATTCTTTTTTAAATCTACTTCGGTTCTACGCATTGGTTCCCATGCTGTTTCACCTTTAAAACTTTCTACAATTTCATCTATTTCTTTTTCTGTTAATTTATCTCCATGAGATTTTCTAATAGATGCTTTAGCATACTCATCAAATGCAGCTTCTTCTGCTAAGATTCTATCCTTTTTAACAAAAACATTTAGATAGTTTTTTCGTCTAACATTTTTTTTAAGAGCTTCTAAATATTCTTCTTGCTCTAAAACCATCTTTCTAAGTTTTGCAACTTCATAATATTTTCCACGAATTTCAATTTCTTTTTTTAATAAAGGGCCTTTATATGTTTTTAATTCTTCCCAAGTCATAATAGTCTTATCTGCTTTACGAAGTCCTAATAATTTTTCTTTCAAGAAGTTAATATTTCTTTCAACACCCCTTTCCATAATTTTAGATTCTTGGATTCTATCTGCCCATATTTTATAAAACTCTCTTACCTTTTGAGCAGCAGCCATTACCTGAGCATTATCTTCTATTGTATCATCCATTACCGCAAGAGATACCCTTCTTCTAAAATCAGTTAAAGAAATTCTGTCAGTTTTATTTTTCTGCATTTTATTCCATTTCTTTTGTTGACGAACAACTTCTGACATAGCTGTTCCTAAGAAATATCTATCTAATGCCATCTTTTCTTCGATAGCAAATTCAGTAGCAATACCTTTAATATTTTTATTTCTAATAAAAGGTAAATGTAATACTTGGTTCATTACTTTAATAGCAGCCAAGTTTCCTGAATTAACTATTCGAGCAACTGGATTCCAATTACTACCTTCTCCTATTTTAGAAATAATTGTAGGTTTAAATCTTTCATCAGCAATATTTTCTAATAATGCTTTTTTATTTTTTATTGTTTGTAAATGATTTGCTTGAGTCCACATATCTCCTTTTTTAGTTGTATGCTTCCAAGCAATCTTACTAACTCTTACTTCATAAGCCTCCTTGCCACCTTTTTTCCAATTTTTTCTTTCAATAGCATTAGGTCTTACATACAAATGAACCAATTCATGATTAATGATATATTCTTTAAATTGTTCAAAACTTGTCCATTTTTTTCCTTTAACTAACCAAGATGTTTTATCTTTCCATAACTGTTTAATAACATGATTATTAAATGTAACAACACCAGCACCAGATTCATCATATGATTGTTTAGCGGCAGTTGGTTTCCATGTTCCATTTTTGTAATTAATGCTACCATCTTTATTTTTCATTTCAGCTTTAATAGCTTTATTACTAATAGTAACAACTTCTCCTGTTTGTATATTTCTCCATTTATCTGTTGGGCCATCTTTATAGGTAAAAGTTTTACCATTAAGACTTCCTTTAAAATCTGCTATTGCAGCACCATCTTCTAAATCATCTGCTAATCTTTTTTTATCTTGCCAAGTTAATTTATTTTTAAATCCATTACCAAGAATAAGAGGAAATAGAAAAGCACCACCAGTTATGTATGCACTTTCTTCTAATGTTCTATCAGGATTAAGTCCGTGTTTTATAACTTCTTGTCCAGCTTCTAATCCAGCAGCTCTTTTAGCTGTACTCCATCTACCTCCAGTAAACACATATTTACCAGCTCTAGTAAACCATAACAAAGCTGTAGGGTCTGTTAATCCACCAAGTATTCTTCCCATCCAATAGGCAGGCCCTTGAGCTTCATGTTGAGCCTCACTATGAAACTTTCTTATAAGAGCTTGTGATTGTTCTTTGCTTGTTGAGTATTTAAAATAATCTATATACTGTGAATAAGGTTCTAAGGATGGATCATCCATATAGTTATAACTCGCATCAAAGGTTGGAGCTTGAGGAGCTTCTGTTGCTATACTTGCAGAGTATAACATAGCTCCTAAATTTTCATCTTTAAAACCTTCTGTAAAAGATTCCCATGATGGATGGTCAAAAATAGAATCTTGTAAAATATTAAATTTTAATCCGTCTTGTTTTAGGGTTTCTTGTTCTTTTTCAAACCCTACAATATTTTCATACGGATCAGGAAATTCTGTTTCAGCTACAGATGGATTACGCCATTGGCCCATTAGAAATTATATTTACCTTTGCTTGTCGCACCCCACATATTAACATGATAAGCATGACGAGCTTTATTAACATAGAAAGGTTCTAATCTTTTAAGCTCATTATAAACTCCATAAGTATTTCCTTCTTGGATATAATTATAAATAGGACTATCTAATCCAGCGTGTTCTAAACCTAGATTAGCAATTAAGTCTACCATTACTTCTCTCTGTAAAGGAGTAATAATAACATCACCATATAAGTCGTCATATTGTGTAGTTGCTAAATCATATTTCTCATCTAATAATTGATCATAATGATGAACAGGGATACCTATTTCACCATTCATTAATTTTTCTATATCACTATCTGTGTAATCCATACTTTTTAATTTATTAATACCAGCTTCATCTAATTGTAGATTAGGCCCAATAGCTTTATAGCTATTTATATTTTTTAAATTATCTATATATTTTTGTTCATACACATAAAAATTATCACCCACTCTATTTTGAAAAGGAACATCAAATGCTTGAGCCACACTTTTAAATTTAGTTTTAGCTAATAATGGTTGAGGATTTTCTATTTCGTTTTTCTTTTTATTAATTTCTAATGCTACCTTTTTTTGATTCTTAGTTGCTATTTCTACCCATGTATCAATATCTTCCCAATCAGAAAATACATCTTTAAATCTTTCTATATTGTTTCCAATAGTAGCAATAAATCCATTAATAGCACTAATCATTTGATGGTCGTTTTCACCTATCTTTCCACTCTCTACTTTAACCCATCCATCCTTATCCATTTTACCAGCAAATCCAGCAGTACCTCTACTTTTACCAATATAAGTCCATAACTCTTTTGTTCCATCATCTGTAATTCTAGTTTGATATAAGCTAGATAATTGTTCCATAGTATTATCAGCAACAATTTTTCTTTTAATAGATTCTACACTAGCTTGATTTGTATTGGTTAATAAGTTTCCAGTAGGTGACCAAGAATAACCATAGTTTTCAGGATTGCGTAATTCTTTCCAATCACCTTCTCCTGATACATCAATCATAATATGCCATTGAGGAGTATCAGTAAATCTTGATCTTTCGTCAAACTTAAATCTTATTCCCCCTTCTTCAAATAAAGTATTTAAATTATCTAATTTTTCTCCATAATCAGCAGTACCCCAAAAATCTTCTGCTGCTTCAAAATCCATAGCATTTGTCATAGCCATAGTTTCTATAATAACATTTGCTCTTAATGTTTCATTATTCCATCCAGTATGTTTTTGTATTCCATTATCTGTTAAGACCACACCTCTTTGATTAAACTTATGAGGATCAAACATATAATTTTCAAATTGCATATCTCCTGAGTTTAATCTTGAATACACATTATAAGTAGCAGCTTCTGCTAATTGTTCCATTCCTTCTTGATCAAATATACCACCTTTATCTCTACGCATCAGCATAGTTTCCATTTCATTACGAATCATGGTGTTTAATACATCTTTATTATTATCTAAAGCATCACGAATAGTACTAGCTGTCCATGTCCACCATGTCGCTTGTTCTTCTCCAAACTTTTGTATATTTTCATTTGTTAATTCATACTTCCAACTTTCTAATGATTTAGGAAGTAATATTTTTTTCCATGCTTCCATTGACCATACCCAGTCTTTTTGATCTGTAATATGATCGTTTATTTCTGCAATACGAGAATCTAACCATTGATTGTCTGCATCCCAAGTAGCTATCATATCAATAATCTTATCTTCTTCTAATTCATTTGGTTCAAAGTATCTGTTAAACCTATCAATAGCATCAGTTAAATTTCCAGTTTCTAATACTTCTGCTGCATCTTTTAATGCCATATAAGTATCACCATCTAATCCAACACCAAATCCAAGAGTATTACTTAAAGTAATTAGTCCTTTAAATTTATTAACTTGATCAGCACTTTCAGCATTTACTTTACCCATAGCTTGTACCGTTTTAATAAAGTTTGTTGGATACTGTCTTGTCTTTTGAAAAGCTAATTGAAAATTATTTAAAACAGGATCAACATTAAAAGCTCTACCACTTTCAACAGCAGTAGACATTCTTTCTATAATTTCAGAACCACTAATTTCTGCTTGTAAAGTATTAAAGTAAAAAGCATCTACTATATCTTGCTCTGTTCCAAACTCTTGATTTCTTCCAACAATATCATGCCAAGAAAATTTGTTTTCTCTTAATGCATCAAAGTCGTCAATTAACTGATCTCTAAGAGCTAGTTTATTAATTGCTTGTTCAACTTTAACTGGATTAGGGTCAGATGTTCCATCCCCATTAAATTTTGTATAAGAAAATTCTATTTCATCTCTACTAGGAGCAATAAAGGATGCACTCATATCATTAAATGAACCTAAACCATCACTCTCCCACATAGCTGTTTTTAAACTATTAGTTAAATTTTTCTGATCTATAACTTGTGACCATCCTAATTTAGAACGATTATATTTTGCATTAACTTGTGATTCAGCAAAACTTCTTATTTGATCTCTTTCAGCTTGAGAATGCTCATCACTTGTCCAAGCATTTAATGCAGCACCTATTCCTGTTTTTGAATTAGCAAATTCTCCATTCCACCAATCATTAATAAATTCCATAGCAGTAGCTTTTTCTGCTTCTCTATTTGCTGGATCACCAGAAATAATAAACTTAGCAAAAGCTCCTAGAATATGAGAATCTAATGTTGTGCGTTGTTTATTTAATTCAGCAAGAACATCAGTTTCATTATAAATATCAGGATACATTTGAGTTAAATTAAGTAAACTTGCTTGGTATTCTTCAAACTGTTTATAAAGAGGCCCCATTACAAGTTCCATTTGACCAATTATATCTCCAGCAACAGCTCTTTTACTTAAATGTTCTTTATCAAATTCTTCTGTTCCCCATAAACCTTGCAGCATTACATCTACTTCGTCTGTAGGAATATTTAATCCATCACCTAATTGATTAATTAATTGTACTGCATTACTTAAACCTGATTCCCATGACTCTGTTTGTTTGCCCCAGCTTTCAGCCGAATGAATTTTTCTTGCTTCTTTAGCAGCCGAAACATAATTTGGAAGAAAGGCTGCACTAGATTTAGTTTCAAATTCTAATAAAAAATCACCTATTAATACTCCATCACGATCTTTAAGTTGTTTAGGAAATTCTTTTCCACTTGTGTATCCTTTTTTCCATGCTTCCCATTCTTCTGCTAATGCAGCTGGATCAGCAATATGTTTTAATGCTAGTTGCTCTATCTTACTATTAATATCAAGATTAATAATTGCTTTCATGCTATGAACATAATTTTTGTTATTAGCATCTTCTATTGCTTGCTGTTTTTTTAATTTTTCTTTAGCTATTCTTTCAGCTTCTTTTTTTTGTGCAGCAGATAAAGTTTCTAAAGTTTTTCTATTAAATCTATCTTTATCTAACTGATATTTGTAATTTGTAATTTTTTCTGTAGAAGATAATTGTAACTGTTCTAATTCTAAATCTTGTTTATGTGCTTCTAACTCTGCTAAAGGTTGAACAACATCTAATGCAGCACCAAAGAAATCTGTTCCTCTAGGTTGTTTTCCCATACGAGAAAAATCCTGACTGATAGGCAGTTGTACTTTTTTATCGCCTCTAGTTAAAGCCATTAATAATCTCCACCAAATTCTCTAGTTTTTAACCAATATCTGTCATAAGCATTTTTATAAACAGAAAGACTTTTAGGTCTAATATCAGGATCATAATTAAATAAATCTCTACGAGAAGTAAAATGTCCTTTTCTATTCATACTAAATCCTGTTTTAAATTTAGTTTCTCTTTCAATACCAGCTTTAACAATATCTTTATGTTGTTTATTTAAAGCTATTTGATGTAAAGATATTTTTGTTTGAACAGCAGTTGATAGAATATTCCACATATCAGCTTGTCTACTACTAGCTATTCTAGAATTAAATTCATCTGTCATGCTCATAGTCATTAATTTAATATCATCTAAATCGCTTTCTTTTTTTCTACCTACTTCTTGTTGAATAGCTCTAAAAGTACCTGAATATTCAGGCATAGCTCCTGAAGAAGAATATACTGCATAGTTTAACTTTTCAGTTTCTATCCAATCTCTCCATGTATTATTATAATCTTTAGCTCCCTTAAGCTCATTCATTAAACGTTGAGAACGTAAAGAAGCTCTATAAGCCTTACCGCCAAAGAAAGTACTGCCTATATTTAATCCAGCTGCTACAACAGTATATATACTATAAGGGTCTGCCATTTATTTAAATTGTAACTCCAACGCCATACCCAACACTTTAAGCGGTAATGGATCGTTTTGGGTGATTGTAACTGTGGGTGCTCTATCGTACCCAAGGAAGAAAAATTCTTTTCTATCTGTAACTGGTTGTAAATCTTCATCGACATTCAAATTCACTTGTTGTATCACTAATTCATGCTCCGTGCCAGTACTAGGCGATTTTATCCTTAAATCTAATGCACCTGATATATCAGCTACGCAACGCACTATTCTTCTAAATTCACCTGACAATGGGCCAGTATCTAATTCCTTATCGACAGGCATAGTTTCTAAAGTAGGAGAAAAGTTAAATCCTACTTTTACTCCAGTAGGTTGTGGTAGGTTAATTAGAGTAATTCTATCATTTGAATCTACTGTATAGCTTCCAAGTGAACTGTTTCCATAGACTGCATTGACTGATGTACTATTTCCGTAAATAGCATTAACTGTATGAACAAATCCTTTAACAATAGTAATCGCTGCATTATCAGCTGGTGTTGCGGCAAGATTCTGGTCTAATTGTAAATCATATCCTGATGCTGTAGCTGTAACTGCTGTTATAGCGTATATAGTTGCATTACCAGCAATACTGAATGTTTCTTGTACTTGAGGAGCTGTACTAAATCCATCTACAGATAATGTATTACCACTTTGACTACCCCCATTAACCAAAGGTGTACCTTTTTGATATACAGTAGTAGTTGATTGACAATCCATATGAGTAGAATCATCTTCTCCAAATTTTTCTAATAAATATTGTGTACTTCCACCTATATCTCTTTTTGCAACAGTAAATAAGTTTTCATTGGCAGCAGCAATAGAATGAAAATAATCTCCACTTTTTGTTTGCCACAATGACCACCCTTGTATTTCTTCATCACGAATACTGTGAAATACAGCAATAGAACCATTATAAGTAGAACCACTATTAAGAAACAAAGCATAGTTTTCTGGTCTACTTGCAGTTCCTTCTATTTGTGCTAAATCTTTAGGAGTATCAATAAGGTGTGATGACATTACCGAAAGGTTAGTAGACCTATATCCACCTTCTACTTCTGTATAA
>MDSZ01149520.1_pt1 | contig 12461 bp, 8 predicted proteins | sample 811201 | NCBI WGS metagenome assembly MDSZ01 (sample SAMN05326647, study PRJNA326480) | marine metagenome | isolation source: seawater | place: Indian Ocean: North | collected 2010
CTACCGAGAGACACAGATTAAACTACGATAGAAACGAACAATTTTTAAATAAAGAACTCTATGTTGAGCAATGAGGAACTCTTAGAAAGACTGACGGCACTTGAGAAGAAAGTGGAACAGTCCCGTCTCATGATGAGGCGACCTGGCTCAGAGGATTATGAGAAGCTCGTAGATGTTGTATGTGATCATGATACCACACTCAGAGCGTTATCGGAGATGGCACATCCGAAGCCGACTGGGGCAACTCAGAAGAGGAATGAGGATAGGTTAGATGCTTTGGAAAAATCCGCGTTAAAAATCGCGTCCCAAACCGCGAAGGGTCTCTAAATATTATCAAAAACTATGACACATGATCTTGACGGCGTTTTCACTATCAAGAATAATGGTAAACTGGTAAGTTATAATAATTATCAAGATTTACCTGATAGTTTTGATCATTTAATCGCCTTTCATCCAGAAGTACCTCCACCTCCTCATAATGAGGAAGTACATACAGAGATGGGTAAGTGGAGTGACTATCTACAGGAGTTGATGAAAAGAGAAACCAAATGACAATATCCGTTTCTCCATTTGCTGAACCGTGGTCTATACCTGCTAGGACTAGACCTACATTTACAATTAACGAAACTGTTACTGCATCTACTGATGATGCTATACAGGAGACGATAACGAATGTAACGGCTACATGTACACCAACAGAACCTAACCTTGTAATTACACCAGGTACTACCTCGGTGTCGATTACAGGGTCTTTTAATGATCCGTTCGTTGATACCTTTACCTATGTGGATGAAGGTGAATCAACAAATACGATGACTCCTATTACTGTTACAGGTGCACCTAACTTACCTGCTGATAAGATCTTTTATGATCTTGGCCAAGATATGACTGAGTATACAACTAAGACGTTTACTGTTGTTGTATCTTGGGAATTAAATAACGTGGCTCAATCCCCTGAGACTTTTACCCTTACCATGAAAATAAATAATGAATGGGAGGGTATACGTTCCCTTGTTGACAACTATTACGACTAATGACTTATCCAGCTCCCGATCACACACCCCATGACGATTGGTTCTCCGACCCTGTACCTACCTATAAAGATAAGGATGGTAATGATATCGTAAATATCACTCCTCCTGCCGTAGAGGTTCATAAACCTGAAGAAGAGATCACTATGCATGAGAAGATGTATAGGATCGCTACTGCACGTTATAACCCCTTTGCTATAGGTGGATCAGAAGAGTGTCATTCTGATATAGAATGTCCTACAGGTGGATCTGAGAAGGTTTGGGTACATCCTCATGATAGTATGCCTATTGCTAAATATCATGATTGGGAAGACACAGCACCATCGGAGTATGAACCATAATGCCAGCAGTAACTAGAGTAGGAGATGCAGACGTAGCCCATTGTTCTGGAATGAACAGAGCACAGGGTAGTGGTAACGTCTTTTGTAACGGTATACCTATTTCTCGTCAGGGAGATAATAATACTGGACATCTTAAGCCAGGTGTACCGTGTCCATCTCATGCAGCACCAATTGCTACAGGGAGTACAACCGTATTTGTAAATGGCAAAGGATGTGGTAGAGTAGGAGATGCAGTGAGTGGTTGTACATCAGTCGCTGCTGGTTCAAGTAACGTATTCGCAGGTTAATTATGGCAAAAACAAAAGCAGGTGGTTTTGGTACTACAGTAGTTGTACCCGCAACCCCTAAGAAGACTCGTCAGGGTAATTCGATGCATAGCAAGTATTCTGCTACGTCTCGTAATAAGGCAAAGAAGAGGTATCGTGGCCAAGGCAAATAGAATTATAGATGGTAAAAGAAATCATAACGTTCCAGTGGATATGTCGGATGATTTCTACGATAATGGTAATGAGTATTGTAAGTACTTAATTACGGATCCTCGTGCAGATGCATATATGAGAAATCCGTCTGAAAAGAAGGAATATGCATCTCGCCATGAGGCGACTCCAGACTTTGAAAGAAGTGCTGAAGAAGTAGTGCGTAAACACACGGAAGGATTATTACAAAAGCAGTATAAATATAAAGAAGGTTAATACTGACAGCCGATGGCTATATCATCGAAGTCATTCCGTGACTTCAGCCTAACTTTTGAAAAGAACGCAGTGACTAATGACGTATTAGCACTGAATAATGAGGCAGCCATTAAAGCATCTGTCAAAAATATAGTATTATATAACTTTTTTGAGAAACCTTTTGATCCTGCTTTTGGTGGGAATATTATCGGATTACTCTTTGAAAACTATGTTCCAGCTAATGCTACTAAAATTAAGCGTAGACTGGAAGAAGTAATTGATATCTATGAACCTAGGGTAGCGGTATATGAAGTAAAGGTCAAATTTGAAGAAAATCGTAATGCATTAGATGTGAGTATAGCATATGTCATCATGGGTATTCCTCCCAAGTTTGACTCTATCGATATTGTATTCAAACCATAATGGCTTTTAATCAGGTAAATGCCTTAGAATTTAACGAAATCAAGGCACAAATTAAAGATTATTTACGAGCTCAGTCACAATTTAGTGATTATGACTTTGAGGGATCGTCTTTGACGGTACTTTTAGACGTTTTAGCGTATAATACCTACTATACTGCCGTTAATGCGAACCTTACAGTTAATGAAGGCTTCTTAGAAACTGCTGTTTTACGTGAAAATGTCGTAAAATTAGCAAGAATGATTGGTTATACACCAAAATCAGCTCGTTCTGCACAAACAACTGTAGATATTGCAGTTCAGACTGTTGTTCCTTATCCAAAAACAGTCACAATATCTAAAGGATTAGTATTAAATTTCACAGGATTAGATAATAATAACTTTGTTTTCTCTCTTCCAGTTGATACTACACAGAGTGTAGACAGTACTTCTGGAGTTGCAACCTTTACTGGTGTAGTTTTGCATGAAGGAGTGTTCCTTACAGACACTTTTGTAAGAGATATTAACCAAAGACAGCGTTTTATTCTTACAAATAGGAATGCAGATACTACTAGTATGCGTGTTGAGGTCACTTCAGGTACTATTACAGAGAGATATCTGCAAGCAACAGACATTACAAAGATAGATTCTGAATCAAAAGTCTTCTTTTTAGAAGAATCTGAGTATGAAATACCAGAAATTCTCTTTGGAGACGGAAAAGTTGGTAAAGATCTCGCAAATGGAGATGTTGTCGAGGTTCAATATGCAACATCTAGCGGTGCTGCAGCAAATGGACTGAAAGTTTTTGAAAATATTGGTAATTTTAGAGACAATAATGGCAATTCTATTACCTCTGGAATAACAGTTACTGCTACTGCGTTCCCAGATGGGGGTTCAATTGCAGAAACTACTGAATCTATCAAGTTTGCGGCTCCTAAATTCTACTCTGCGTTCGGTAGAGCAGTATCTACACGGGATTATGAGGCAATTATTCCTCAAATTTATCCAAATGTGTCTTCAATTGCTTGTTATGGCGGTGAAGAAGCAGAACCACCTGAATATGGCAAGGTATTTTTGGCAATCAAACCAAAAAATGCGGATAAATTATCACTTTCTGAGAAAAATGTCATTCTGAAGAAGCTCAGAGACTATTCTGTAGCAGCAATTCAGCCAAAAATCATTGATCCATCTATACTTTATATAGATTTGGATACTTATGCGTATTTCAACCCCAATGTTACACGCAGAGAAGCTAGTGAAGTGAAGAATTTGATCATTATCTCCTTAACTCAGCTTAATACGAGTGGAGAATTTGACAAATTCGGCGGAAAATTCAAGTTTTCCAAGGTACAGAAGGTAATTGATGATGCAGAAACCTCAATTACATCCAATATCACTCGTCTCAAGATGAGAAAGAACGTAATTGTTGATATTGGAGCTCGTGTTAACTACAAAATCTGCTATGGTAACCGCATTAAGCAAGGAACTTCTACAAGTCCAACAGTTTCTAGTAGTGGATTCATGATAAGTGGTGATGTAACCAATACTTATTACATCAATGATGATGGTGCTGGTCTATTGCGCCTCTATTACATAAAAGGAACAGGTGAAAAAGAGTATGTTGATGGTTTATGGGGTTCAATTGACTACACTATGGGTGAAATTGTCATTAACGACCTGATTATTACCTCAACTTCAGTTGCTGGTAATCTATTACAGATATCTGGAGTTCCAGAATCTAATGATTTGGTATCTTTAAGAGAAACCTATCTCACAATAGGTATAGATAATACGACTGTAAGTGTTTTAGAAGACACTATCAGTAGTGGCTTCAATTTATCTGGTACTGGAGTGGTACCAGAGTCCAGCTATAGTTAGATAACAGATGACAAATTCTTCCTGGAAGGTTAGTTCGTGGACTACTCCGACCACAACAGTTTCGGTACCACCAGTACCCTCTGAGGTCAGCCCCGAATCTAAATCGCAAATATCCCACAATATTGCGGGACAGTTTGCTTCGTTCGTACAGGAAAATTATCCTACCTTCATTTCATTTGTTAAAGAGTACTATAAGTCACAGGAATTAAAGGGATATTGCTTCGATATTATCCAAAACTGGTCTGATTACTATAATATTGACAATTATGGTAATCTAGTAACCGAAACAAAGCTTATTTCCGCGTTAACTACCTCTTCTACAACAGTTGACGTTGAAACTACTCGTGATTTTCCATCTGAAGGTCTACTTTTGATCGATGATGAGATAATTTACTATCAACAGAAGGGATCTACTCTTTTCCAGGACTGTGCAAGAGGTTTTAATGCCGTAAAGACAGTTGGTGAGGGTGCAAATTACGCATTTGAAGAAACAACTGCTGCAGAACATGCTCTAGGAGCAAAAGTTGTTAATTTGAACAATATTTTCCCACTTTATGTGCTTGGAAAGTTCAAAGAACAGTTTTTAGCGACTTATCCGAAGAATTTTGCTTCTGGAATCACTGAATCAACCATAGTTAAGCGAATTAAGGACTTTTATGCCTCTAAAGGCTCTACTAGGTCTTTCCAATTTGTCTTAAGAACACTTTTTGGCGTAGAATCCGAAGTTAACTATCCAAGAGATAGAATATTCAAGCCATCAGACGCTCATTACACTTCAAGAGAGGTAATTCGTGCTGTTGCTGTTTCTGGAGATCCAAATGCGCTTGTTGGGCAAGTTTTATATCAAGAGAATGATACAAATGATCCAAATGTTGCAGCTGCGCGAATTTATGTTAAAGGTGTTGTAGAAGTTTTTACTTCTAGTGGTTCAATCTTTGAAATTGATGTAGATACTAATAATTCACTAGGAACTTTCGTAACTCCATATAAATCTGTCCTTTCTGCGGATTTAGGTGGTCAATTAATCGATGATATTGTTACAGTTGATTCTACCTTAGGATGGCCAGAAATAAATGGACGTTTTAGGATCGAAGATGAAATTATAACATATTCTGATAAAACTGTCAATCAGTTTATTGGATGTACTCGTGCTAGAGAAGGTACTTCAATTGTAGCACATGATGCAGGTCAAGAATGCTTTGCTGCATTCAAGATTTACGGTTATTCTAATGTAGATAACTCGGAAGTCCAGTTAAAAGTCTATGGAGGCACTAGAGGTGTAGTTCTGACTGATGGTGGTAAGTATTACCTTCCTAATAGTAAGGTTAGCACCCCTGCAGCACCTGGTTTTGATAGTATTGACCCAATATGGGATACTTTCCAATATAACGTTAGAAGGGCACTGAGAGGCGAGTCTGCGACCCTAGGAACGGTTAATCCTAATGGTTCTGTACGTTGTACTATTAAGACTAAAGAAAAGCATCGTTTAAGAAGAGATGATATTATCAGAGTTTTAAATGCTCCTGAAGATATCTACAATAACCTTCATGATGTTGTTGGTATTGTTGATGAATATCAGTTTGAATTTATATTCTCATCTAAACCTGCTCAAGGTATTACTGGGTTTGAATTTTTCATCGCCAGAGAATTTGCATATGGTAATAGTGACTATGCTTCAATCAAAAATGCTATAAGTCCTTATCTTTCCGATGTTCAGAATACTTATAAGTCAACAACTGATGCAATTGTTGCTAGTTCAGGTATTCCTTCACATAAGGTAGGTCCATTTGCTGCAGGTGATCTTACTCCAGGAAACCAAAGATATTTAAAGAGAATACCACTTGAGACATCTACTAAGAGTACAAAGACTGCTACTCCAGTTGGTCAAGTAGGTATTGGTACAAATGGTGTACCATTATTCTCATATAAGGGTGAAATCATCAAAAAGTTTGGTGGTATCAAGTCTATCACTAAGAATAATGGTGGAGATGGATATGATATCACAAACCCACCTACTGTACAGTTTGAAGTTGATTATAAACTCAATACACCTTATGCTACCTTTACTAGAGTAAAATATAACGGTAATAGGTATCAAGCACAGAATAGTGGAGTTTCATCACTTACTGATTACCCAACACATACTACTGGAACTGCAACTGTAGGTACAATTAACTGGACATATGAGGGTACTCCTGCTGCTGCCACGGTTAGTGTTGATGGTAAGGTAATTTCCATTAATGTTACTAATGGTGGTTCTGGATATACATCAGAACCTATTATATCAATCACTGGTGGTGGTGCTACAAATGATAATCAAGCAACTGCTTCAGCACAGATCACTTCTGGTAGAGTTACTGGTGTTAGTGTAACTAATGGTGGATCAGGATACACTAGTGTTCCAACTATCTCAATAAGTGGTGGAAATGGATCTGGTGCTACTGCTACTGCCATTTGTCGAGGTCCAATTGATAATATTAATATTACTAATGCTGGAACTCAATATACTTATGAACCAACGATTAATTTGATCTCTGGTAGTGGTGCTGTTGCATATCCATCTATATTGAATGGGAAAATTGAAAGTATCATTGTCACATTCGGTGGTAGTGGATATTTTGGTGCACCAGACGTTATTATCACTGGAGATGGAGTTGGTGCTACTGCATTTGCTCAAGTAGACCTTTCTAGCAATATTGTTACTGGTATTATTGTAACAAATAAGGGTGCAGGGTATTCTGCAGGTGCTACAACGATTGATATCGTATATCCAGGTACAGGTGCATCATTCCAGACTAAATTAACAGAATTAACTTATAATGAGGCTGCTACTGCTGCTGAATTAGGTGCACCGACCTTTACTGCTCGTAAAACTACTGATATTGCAGGTGGTGCTGTTTTCCAAGGAGAAAACTACTTGATCTATGGTGGTGAGTATGGATATCTTTATAATCCAAAACAACTTAGGTTCCTTTTAAGAGATAATATCGATGAGAACCTACAAGAATTAAATCCAACCAAACACTCACCTATTATTGGTTGGGCATACGATGGTCATCCGATTTATGGACCATATGGATTTGAAGATCCTGAAAATACTGCTCCTTACAACTCTTATAAGTTGATGATTAGCAGTTATAAGGTTAAGTCATCCAGAGATGCTCTTCTAAGCGGTCTAACAGACCCTATGGGGACTTATATCGATGATTATGAGTATGTGGAAGGTTCTGGTGATTTAGACCAATATAATGGCAGATTCTGCGTTACTCCAGAGTTTCCAAATGGAGTTTATGCATATTTCTCTACAATCAAAGGTACTGGTGGAGAACCACTATTTCCTTACTTTGTAGGACCAAATTTCTACTCAGAAGCAGATAAAGTTAACTGGGACGGAAATGGACTTCAAAAGAATTTTACAGAAGAAGCTGCACGTTATAAAGCACCATATATCGGTACTGATAACATTATAGCAAAGAGAAAGAAACTTGACAATAAAGTTGACTTCTTCTTAGCACTAGAAGACACCACAACGTTGATTGTGATGGAAACTGGTGAAGTTCTAACATACCTAGAAGATGGTATTGGGTATTATAGCTATTATCCAGTAATTAGAGGTGGTACTGCTGATTCTCTAGTAGTTTCTGGAACTAATAGATATTCTTCTTCTGGTATTGATCAATATCTCGTAGAAGGTGGTGGTAAAGAGTATAAAGTCAATGATAGACTTATATTTGATGATACAGGCACTGGTGGTGAGGGAGTTAGTGCTGTAGTTTCCCAAATTGAAGGTGGAGTAGCTAATAGTGTAACAAGTAGTGTTGGAGCTAACACTGACAAGTATACAAGTAGAGTAACTACTGTAGAAAACCATTATTTGCAAGTTGGCGACACAGCTACTATTGCTATAGCTAATAATCTTAATACAAGAACTATTAAAACCAAAATTATTAGTGATAAGTACCATTTCGAGTACTTTAACATCTCAGCTGCTGGTTCAAGTATAAAGTTACTTACTAAGTACGCCAATACTACTGCATATACCGAAGGTGACTTAATATTCTCGTCAGATAGAGTTTATCAAGCAGCTGAGAGTGGAACGTCCGCATCTTCAGCACCAACTCATGAAAGTGGTACTGCAACTGATGGTTCAATGACTTGGACCTATATTAGGAAGCGTACAGACGGTAATTTGTATCAAGGTGGATGGGGAAGTATTACTGGTGGTAGCAATTACCTAGATGGCACTTATGTCAATGTTCCTTTAACAACTAATGGATCTGGTAAGGGTGGTAAGGCAACTATCGTCGTTTCTGGCGGTGCAGTTACTACAGTAACGATTTCAGACACAGGAACTGCATATGATGTTGGTGATACCATTTCTGCAGCGAATGTTAACCTTGGAAACAATTTAACACCTTCTGCAGGTTCAGGATTCACTATTACATTAACTGAAGTCGAAATTGAAGCACAATGTCATACAAATCTTGCACATCAAGTTAAAGTTGGTGATATAGTCAATATTTCTGGAATTACTCCAACCGTATACAATAAAACTGATTATTCTGTTATTAGAACCGAATCTCTTCGTAGATTTACGGTAAAACGTAATTTTGGAGCTACTGCAGCTGCAAATACAACTTCTTCAGAAGTTTATGTACAAGAACCTAAATTACAGCTTATTTTGGGTCATAAGTACAAATTTGACACTTCTGATTCGAGTAATGTTGGAAAAACACTTGCATTTACGCTAGATCCCGCAAATACCGATATTTTCACTTATAAGAACATTACTGATGAAGTAAGAGACCCAATTACGGGAGATCAGACTTCTATCACTATTTTGGTCAAAGATTTACCTGGTATCTTCTATTATTTCGATATTAAAGGAAATATCAGTGGAAGTTACTTTACAGCAATGAATGATCCGATTATTGGGTCTCAAAGTGTAATTGCTCGTACAGATACTACATTTGACTATGAAACAGCTTTAGCACCTGAAACTGGATATACAGCTGGAGTTAGTTACACTACAAACTCAGTTTATCCTACAGGTGGTATTGCATCTATTTCTATTGGTGATCCTGGTCGAAATTATGCATCTCTTCCAAAATTAAGTGGATCTACTAGATCTGGATCTGGTGCAACTGCTGTAGCAACTATTTCTGGATCTTTACAGAATGTATCTGTTACAAATCAAGGATCTGGTTATAATCAGTCATCTTTACCTACTGCTGTTGTATCATTGCCTGATTATGTTGATCTAACACTCACAGGAGTGCTTGGATCATTTATTCCAGGAGAAATTATTATATCTCAAGAAACCCAAGGGAATCAGACTGCTAGAGGTCAAGTTATCTCTTGGAACGTAACTAATTCAGTATTAAGAGTTAAACCTTTAAAGAATGCCAGAGTAGGTGCTGGAAATAAAGGATATATCATGTTTACCACTGGTAATGCAAATACTAACAAAGTATACAGTGCTGATTCACAAGCTTCAATTAGTGCTGTAGTTGGAACTCAAGCTACTGTTGCTAGTGTTGTATCTGGTGGTGGTCAATTAACTTCTGTAAGTGTTCAGAATGGTGGATCTCATTATAGAGCTGCTCCTATTGTTGAATTTGATGATCCTTACTATGGATCTGTCAATACGATCACTTCAATAACCCAACCAGCTGGAAATGGCACTTATACTGCCGATACTACAACTACTGGAGTCACTCAAACAAGTGTTGCTCCTGTTAATGGCACAGGTGCAGAATTTACAGTTGTTACCGATGGTAATGGAAGGATATCAACTATAAGCGTTACTAATGGAGGTACTGCTTATTCATTAGGAGATGTTATCACTTTCGATGGTACAAAGATACCAGGTGGTGCTTCTAACGAAGATTTCACTGTGACAGTTAATGGATTGGCACATGCTAACCCAGCTACAATTGCCACACTATTAAATGCTTCTATTGACACTGTTACTGTTACTAATACTGGATCTGGTTATTTGTCCTCTCCAGACGTAACTGTTAGTGGTGGTAATGGAATTAATGCAAAATTCAATGCAACTATTCAGAATGAGGGTCTAAATCAGATTAATATTGAAAATGCTGGTTTACAGTTCCAAAGTGCTCCTGTAGTCAACATTACTCAGAAAACAGGTTCTGGAGCTTCAATATTACTTAAATCTTCCGATTTGGGTAGAATATTGAAGATTGGTGGAGATAATATCACATTTAACTATAGTCATGATAGAACTCTAAAACCAGAGCTTAATACAACCTATAATTTACAATTAACAAGAACTCAAGTTATTGATTACTTCGATGTTGCTAATGGTGGATCTAATTTTGTTTCTACACCAGAAGTAGTCCTAGTTGGCGGTAGTGGTTCACTTTATCAACTAGAAGCACTTATTGAGAACGAAGTAATACAATCAATTCAAGTATTGAATGCAGGTAGAGGATTTTTATCTGCTCCTACTGTACAAGCTAAAGTAACTCATACTTGGGTTGGATTAAAGTCAAACAGCACTTTAAACTTCCCATATAACACTAAAATCCCAACAGGGACTAAAGTTCTCCTTAACGAGATTACTGGACAGTTCCCAACACCATTACTTCAGAATACAACTTATTATGCGATTTCGAGGGATAAGAATACTGCATTAGCAGATAATCAACTACAACTCGCAACTAGTCTTGCAAATGCTAATCTTGGTACTTTTATAGCATTTACTAGTAATCCTGTTGGTGATCAGTTAACTGGACAGACATATTTCACATTAGAGACTACTGATCTAGGTGATGATATTACTGCATATATGAAGCCCGCCACTTTCTCAGTTGGCGAGCGAATTTATCAAGGTGCGTCATCAACATCCTATACCGCATATGGGTATGTTAAGAATTGGGATGCTTCTGGACGTGTAGTTAGTGTTGAGATTATAGAAGGTGAGTTTAAAATCGGTGAACCTGTATTTGGTGAAGAAACCGCTGCATTTGGTCAAATTCATGCATTTACTAGAGCAGATGCTGTATTTGAAGTTTCTCCAATTAGTACATCCGCAACTAAGTGGGAAAAAACCACTGGTTTCTTAGATCTTAACGAACAAAGACTATATGACAGTGATAGGTATCAGGAATTCTCATATGATATCTCCTCATCCATTAATATTAATGATTGGAAGAATCCAGTTAAATTCGCTGCTCACCCCGCTGGATTTAAAGTCGTTGGTACACAAGTACTATCCCAAGCAAGCACCAAATCATATAGATCTAAACCTAGCATCAATTTAAGTGCAGGTAATAGTTTTGATTGGTGGGTATCTAACACAAATAGTTTAGGAACTACCTTCAATGGTACAACTTACGTTATTCCTAAACCATCTGCTAAGAATACTGGTAAACTTTCTACAATTAATAACTGGGCTTTAGGTAAAGCAGATTACTCTGCTGTAGTACCTACAGAAGTTCAAGTTTATGGAAAACAGTTATTAGACATCCAAAAAATTCTATCTTGTATTGCTTACAAAATAGATGATGTATCTGATAAGTCTATCACATTTAATGGGTCTTTGTCAAGTGTAGTTAACATTAGTAATGATAGAATTACATTAACTAATCATCAATTAATTGAAAATCAGCGTCTAATTTATAACTCTGGTGGAGATAGATTCCAAGATGCTAGAGATTTGGTAATTAAGAATATTGATTATATTGTTGAAGAGACAATTGGTGCTCTTAATGCTACATATCCAAGTCTTACATATAATTCAGCTACATGTGCTAGAGATATTAGACTTGTAATCGCTGCATGGGCAAATGATTTAAGATATGGTGGTAATTGGTTTACCCTATCTGCTACTAATCAATATGTTGGTGCAACTATATCTCAGAGTAATGCTCATATTGATGCTGCTAACTTAATTAAGGATAACATGAAGCTCATTGCTGAAGAGGCAGTGTATCAAATGTTAATAGATCCTACTGTTGGTATTCCATCTGGTTATCCTGGTGTTCCTGGTCATAATGATAATTGTGTTGATGACTTGGTTGATGGAATGGAAGCTATTGCATATAACTTACGTTATGGTGGCAATAGTGAGACATGGGATGCTGCAAACTTCTATGTTGATGGCGTATACTCCAA
>MDSZ01168775.1_pt1 | contig 12461 bp, 9 predicted proteins | sample 811201 | NCBI WGS metagenome assembly MDSZ01 (sample SAMN05326647, study PRJNA326480) | marine metagenome | isolation source: seawater | place: Indian Ocean: North | collected 2010
CAAACCAGCTTACGATCCAAAAGCTGAAAAAATGAAACTTTGATTATCATTGAGGTGAACACATGGATGATTTAGTTTCAGATAAAAAAAATCGTAGATCTGGCGGAAGGTCTGCCAGAAGACTTAAAAGAGCCGCTCCTTTACCTGCAAATATTAAACCTGTCGGCCCAGGAATGATAGGTGGTACATACAAACCCCTTAGTTCAAATGAAGTCTCAGCCATTCAGGATACAATATATAGATTGTTAGAAGAAATTGGACTTTCTCAAGCACCCGAGAGCGGTATAGAATCTATGGTCAAATTTGGAGCCATTTTACATAATGATAATAGAATAAGGTTTCCTAAAAATGTAGTCGATAAAGCTTTAAATATGTCCGCCAAAAACATCAAGCTTTATGGTCAAAATGAATCCAATGATTTGATTTTAAAGAAAAATCATGTCCATTTTGGCACAGCCGGTGCTGCAGTTAATGTAATAGATGTCAAAAATAAATCATATCGACCTTCGACAGCTCAAGACATTTATGACGCTGCACGTATCGCTGAAAACTTGGATAATATCCATTTTTTTCAAAGACCAATGGTAGCAACAGACATTGAAGACCCTGAAGAAATGGATATAAATACATTATATGCATGTGTAGCAGGCACAACAAAACATGTAGGAGTTAGTTTTACTGAAGCAAGTTTTGTTAAGCCTGCAATGGACATGCTTCATTCTATTGCTGGTGATAGAAAAAATTGGATTGAAAGACCATTTGTTTCCAATTCTAATTGTTTTGTGGTTCCACCAATGCGTTTTGCCACTGAAAGCTGTTTAGTAATGGAAGAAGTTATTAAAGCTGGAATGCCTGTTTTACTTCTATCAGCTGGACAAGCGGGTGCTACAGCTCCTGCGTCTATTGCAGGAACAGTGTCTCAAGCAGTTGCTGAAGTTTTAGCTGGCTTAGTTTATGTCAACTCAATGAAACCTGGTCATCCTTGTATATGTGGGACGTGGCCTTTTGTTTCCGATCTTAGAACTGGTGCAATGTCAGGTGGATCAGGTGAACAAGGTCTATTAACTGCATGTTGTGCTCAAGTTTTAAAATCCTTTGAACTACCCTCAGGAGCAGCAGCAGGAATGGCAGATTCAAAACTACCTGATGCTCAGTCAGGATACGAAAAAGGTTCAACTGCAGTCATGGCAGGACTATCTGGTTTAAACCTTGTTTATGAATCAGTTGGAATGCACGCATCTTTATTGGGCTTTTGTCTTGAAAGTATGGTTATAGATAATGACATGTTAGGGCAATGTTTGAGATGTGTCCGAGGAGTTGAAGTTAACGATAAAACTCTCTCCTTTGAAGCCATAAAGGATGTCTGCATTAGTGGTCCAGGACATTATTTAGGCCATGATCAAACGCTTTCCGTAATGGAATCAGAATACGTTTACCCATCCATTTCTGATCGATCCAGTCCAAAGGAATGGAATGAAAATGGGCGTCCAGAAATTTTAGACAATGCTCAATTTGAAGTTAAAAAAATACTTGACAACTTTATTCCAAAACATATTTCAAATGAATTAAATTCTAAGATTTTAAAAGACTACAATATTCTATTTAAAGTAAAAACTTAATTTATGTTATTTTTTGTTTACGTTAATTATTTTTTATTATATATATAATTTATGTCAAATAGAAATAAACGTGGTAGACCAAAAAAAGAATCTGTAATGGATGCATTAGCAGTGAGGTTGCCACATGAGACAATTTTAGAAATTGATTTATATGTCAATCAAATAAAAAAGCAATACCCTGGCATGAATGTTACTAGAGCAGATGCTATTAGACAATTGATACACAAAAGTTTAGAGGGAAATAAATTGCAAGAAAAACAAACTCCTGATTTCCAAACTGAAAAAAAGAGATTTTGGGAATAAATTTTTCTTTATTTTTAATTTAATTTCTGTAACAATTGAGTTGTCTTATATTTGAGGTGGAAGAGACTATTTTTAGCGCCGACGGAGCAACGACCTCGGAACCTCTCAGGCAAAAGGACCGCTTCAATTTGACACTCTGGAAAGTGGCTTAAGGCCCACCCAAGGTGAACGCTATTTTCATAATAGCTAATCTCTCAGGTTCCAAGACAGAGGAGGCAAGCTATAAACTAGCTCATTGTGCAACTGTGTCTTGGATAAATATTGATGACAGAAAAATTATTGAAATCACCTCTCGAAGAATTTCATAAAAGAGAAAAAGCTAGAATGGTTAATTTCTCTGGTTGGGAGATGCCAGTGAGTTATCCAAATGGCATTATCAACGAACATATACAAACAAGAGAATCGGCAGGCATTTTTGATATTTCACATATGGGACAAATTGTAATTAAAGGACCAGACAGTATAAAATTGCTTGAAGAAATTACTCCAACTCATGTTGGTGCAATAAAGCCAGGCAAGGTCAAGTATAGTTTTTTTCTACAAAATGATGGTGGAATTATTGATGATTTAATGATCACAAATGCTGATGAATTTTATTACCTTGTTGTTAACGCTAGCAGAACTTCGGTTGGAATGAATTTGCTAAAAGATATAAACAAAAAATTTTCTAATGCTTCAATTAAACTTTTGTCAGAAAATGGCATGATTGCTCTTCAAGGTCCAAAAGCTGAAGAAGTTTTGTCCAAATTTTTTCCTAAAGTTGATGAAATGAATTTTATGGAATTTTCTAAATCAAATTTCAATGAGGAAGAAGTTTTTATAACTCGTACCGGTTATACAGGTGAAGATGGTTTTGAGATTTCAGCACCAAATCTCACTATCCAAAAACTATTTTCTGAAATGCTTGAAAGTGACCTTGTGTCTTTATGCGGATTAGGTGCCAGAGACACTTTAAGATTAGAAGCAGGTCTTCCATTATATGGAAATGAACTAAATGAACAAACAAGCCCTATAGAAGCAGGCTTATCTTTTGCAATTTCAAAAAAAAGAATGGAAGAGAAAAATTTCAGAGGAGTGGATCGTATAGTGCTTGAATTGCAATCGACTTCCAAAAATGTGAGGGTTGGATTAATTCCAGAAGGTAAACAACCTATAAGAACAGGATCAAGAATTTTCATAAATAGTAATGAAATAGGACACATTACAAGTGGTGGATATGGTCCATCTTTTGGGGGGCCAATATCTATGGGAATGATTAAAGAAGAATTTTCGAAGCCAAATACAATGGTTAACACTGAAGTTAGGGGGAAAACCATCCCCTTGAAAGTATCTGAGCTTCCTTTTGTTCCACATAAATATAAAAGATAACTAAATAAGGAGAAAATATGAAAAAATTTTCTAAAACACATGAATGGTATAACAGTGAAACTAATGAGGTAGGTATTTCATCTAACGCTGTTGAATTATTGGGGGACATTGTCTTTTTAGAATTACCTCAATTAAACCAAGAAGTTAAACAAGAGGAATCTATAGCTGTTGTTGAATCTGTCAAAGCGGCAAGTGATATTTATGCACCTGTTTCAGGAAAAATCACTGAAGTAAATCAAGAACTAGAGAATTCTCCAGAAAAGTTAAACGAAGATCCAAACGTTTGGATGTTTAAAATTGAAAATTCTGATAGTGAAGATCAAAACAAACTAATGAGTGAAGAAGAATACTTAACAACTATCGAAAATTAATTACTCCGAAAGATTGTCATTATGAGTATTAATCAAAGTAAATTTGAAAAATTTGAAAATAGACATATTGGTCCCAGTCAAGATGAAATAAATAAAATGCTCCATTTACTTGGCTATAATAAAATTGATACATTTATCAATCAAGTTATACCTCCAGATATTCGCAGAAAATCAAAAATGAAATTGCCTGACGCTCTATCAGAGGCTGAACTGGCTAGATTACTAAAAGATTACAGCTCATCAAATAAAGAACAAATTTCTATGATTGGAATGGGATACTATAATACATTTACACCTCCAGTTATTTTGAGGAATATTTTGGAAAATCCAGCTTGGTACACTGCATACACTCCATACCAACCTGAAATAAGTCAAGGCAGACTTGAGGCTCTATTAAATTTTCAAACCATGGTTTCCGATCTTACAGCTCTACCCATAGCCAATGCATCTCTTCTCGATGAGTCTACAGCGGCAGCTGAAGCTATGACCATGTGTCTGAGGGTTGTTAACAATAGAAATAAAGTCCTCATAGATTCTCAACTCCACCCACAAACAAAAAATGTTTTAAAAACAAGAGCTAAACCACTCAATATAATTTTAGATGAAACTCACATTCAAAAAGAAAACTTATCTGATGAATATGCATGCCTCATAATTCAATATCCTGGATCAGAAGGTCAAATTCAAAATTGGGAAGAAATTATTAATTTATTTCAAGAAAAAGGTGGTTTAGTAATAATGATAACAGATTTGTTATCTTTATCTATTTTGAAACCTCCAGGTGAATTGGGAGCTGATGTTGCAGTTGGTTCTGCTCAAAGATTTGGTGTACCTATGGGCTTTGGAGGGCCTCATGCTGCTTTCTTTGCTACTAAAGAAAAATTCAGTAGAAAAATGCCGGGGCGTTTGATTGGCGTTTCTGTGGACAGTTATGGAGAGAAAGCCTATAGACTGGCTTTACAAACTAGAGAACAACATATTCGTAGAGAAAAGGCCACTTCTAATATTTGTACCGCACAGGCTCTTCTTGCAATTATATCAGGTTTTTACGCAATTTGGCATGGTCCAGAAGGGCTAAAAAATATTGCCAAAAAAGTTCACAATCTTTCAAAAACATTTGCTTTATCTGCATCAAAGTCTGGTTTCAAAATCAGAAATAATACCTTTTTTGATACAGTAGTTATTGAAACTGGTAGTAAAACATCTGATTTTTACAGCAAGGCTTTAAGTGCAGGATATAATTTAAGAAAACTAGATAATGCATTAGGCATCAGCTTTGATGAGACTTGTCATCAAGAAACGTTATTAGGTCTAGCATCAATTTTTGAAATGGATTTGATTTCATTGTCATTAAATGAAAAAAATAATTTTATACCCAAAGAGTTAGAAAGAAAATCAAAAATTCTTTCTCACCCAATTTTTACCTTGTTTAAATCAGAAACTGACATGCTGCGTTATATAAGACAACTTTCTGACAAAGATCTTGCTTTAGATAGAACTATGATACCACTAGGTTCTTGTACTATGAAATTAAATGCCACTTCTGAAATGATACCAATAACCAATTCAAAGTTTTGCAACATACATCCTTTTGCTCCTTCTGAACAAACACAAGGTTATAAAAAATTGATAAATGAATTGGAGGAATGGCTTTGTATTTTAACGGGTTATGATGGAATTTCTCTGCAGCCTAATGCCGGATCGCAGGGTGAATATGCAGGACTTTTATCAATTAGAAATTGGCACTTAAGCAATGGTGACAAACAAAGAGATGTTTGTTTAATACCCACATCAGCTCATGGAACGAATCCAGCATCAGCAATTATGACGGGCATGAAAGTCGTGTTGATAGAATGTGATGCAGCCGGAAATATAGATATCAATGATTTAGAAAAAAAAGCAACTGAGTTTCAAGAAAACTTAGCTGCAATTATGATAACTTATCCTTCAACTCATGGTGTTTTTGAGAAAGACATTAAAAAGGTTTGTGAAATTGTTCATCAGAATGGAGGTCAAGTATACGTTGACGGTGCCAACTTAAATGCCCTTATAGGAGTAGTATCTTTGCCTGAAATAGGAGCAGATGTTAGCCATTTAAATTTACATAAAACTTTCTGTATACCTCATGGAGGTGGAGGGCCTGGTGTTGGACCTGTTGCAGTGAAAAAACATCTAATTCCATTTCTACCAGGCGATCCTATTTCAGGAGCAAACCCAGTATCTTCATCAAATTTTGGTAGTGCTGGTATACTTCCAATTTCATGGTCTTACATTGCCATGATGGGAGAAGAAGGTTTAAGAAATGCAACGATGATTGCTATACTTTCAGCAAACTACATAGCAGAAAAACTTAAACCCTACTTCCCAGTATTATACACAGGAGAAAATGGTTTGGTTGCACATGAATGCATTTTGGATATAAACCCCATACAACAAAAAACTGGAATAACTAATGAAGATATTGCAAAAAGGCTTATTGACTATGGATTTCATGCTCCAACAATGTCATGGCCAGTACCAAATACATTGATGGTAGAACCAACAGAGTCAGAACCTTTGAAGGAATTAGATCGTTTTTGCAATGCAATGATTGCTATATCGAAAGAAATATCTAACATTGAAAATGGAACCTGGCCTAAAGATGACAACCCATTGGTCAACTCACCTCATACAATTAATACGCTAATTGATGATAATTGGTCTCATCCATACAATAGAAAAACAGCTATAGTTGCTTCAGATCAGAATAACAAGTTTTGGTCTCCAGTTGGAAGGATTGACAACGTATTTGGAGACCGAAATCTTGTTTGTACCTGCCCACCTTTAGATGCCTATAAATGATCTACAACTTTTAATATGTTTTCTCTTTTTTCTTGCCCTAGACCACAAAACGGAGGTCGAGTAATCCTCCATTGGTCATCTTGCTTGATATTAGACATAATCTCTTTCAAACCACTAACAAAACCAATTCCATCACAAGCCTTTTGAAGCAAGTTTCTTTTTGAAGTAAGATTTTCTTGTGCTTGTTTTAAATTATTTTCACCAGATAAAAAGGCTTTGTAAACCAATACACAATCAGCTGAAGTTAAGTTACCAGTTGCAGTAATAGTTCCAGCACCACCCGCCTCCAGCACTGGTAATAAAAAAGCCTCAGAACCAGCGTAAACATCAAAATTTTCAAATTGATTACACATTGAAATCATATTCTGTAAATCTCCACCACTGTCTTTAATTCCACAAATGTTTACTGGATACTCCCTAAGTAAAATTTCAATTAATGAATGCGAGATAGGAATTTGAGAAACTCCAGGAAAATGATAAATTTGAATTCGAAGTTCTTTATTACCAACACGTTGAATTATTTCTGAAAAAAATTTAAACAAACCATTATCAGGTGGGTTTTTATAGTAAAAAGGAGGAAGAATTAAGCAATCTTTTATGCCATTTTTAACAGCATAATCACTTAAATCAACCGCATCTGTTAACGAACAAGCCCCCGTTCCAATCATCACTTTTTCTAAAGGAAATTTTTCTTGAACCAAATGATCTATAAACTCTTTTTTTTCATCAACATTAAGAGAATTACCTTCTCCTGTTGTTCCAAAAAAAACCACTCCATCCAACCCCTGTTCAAGCAACCATTCTCCATGAGAAATAGTTTTATTATAATCTAAAGATAAGTCCTCTTTAAATGCTGTCAAACTTGCTGCAAGAGAGCCCTTTATTTTTTTTTGATTTGATAATGAATTCATAACTATTGAAACCTTCAAAAATGTCTGTGATTATTTTGTTATGACATTATGCTCCTGTCTTTACAAGATAGATATAATCATTAAATTATAATTTTCTTTTTTTAAAAATTTTTAATGTTATCTTTAACTATAAATTCAATTTAAAATTTTATGGAATTTAGTAATATGAGTTTGGAATATATGACAGGTTTTGGAAATGATTTCCAAACTGAAGCGCTTCCTGGAGCTTTACCCCAAGGCCAAAATTCTCCTCAAATATGTCCATACAAATTATACGCTGAACAACTTAGTGGATCCCCTTTCACAGCGCCGAGAAACATTAATGAGAGATCTTGGCTTTATCGCATAAGACCATCAGTAAAACATACTGGCAAATATCAAAAAGAAAACTTTCCTTTTTGGAAAACAGCTCCTAGCCATGATCCTGAAAATATTTCATTGGGCCAGTTTAGATGGGATCCATTTCCCTTCCCTAAAGAACAAACTGAATTCATTTCTGGAGTAAGAACATTAACTACTGCTGGTGACGTGAACACTCATAACGGTATGGCAGCAAGTATTTATTCGTTCAACAAGTCTATGACTTCAACAGTTTTTACAAATTCTGACGCGGAGATGCTTTTCGTACCAGAAGCAGGATCTATAGTACTGTTTACCGAAATGGGTAAAATGCATATTTCACCTGGAGAAATCGCCGTTTTACCAAGAGGAATGATGGTAAAAATATCTTTAATTGAAAAATTTGCTCGTGGATATATTTGTGAAAATTATGGAGCTAAATTAACGTTACCAGACCGTGGACCTATTGGAGCAAATTGTTTGGCCAATCCTAGAGATTTTAAAACACCTGTAGCAGCTTTTGAAGATAAGGATGAAAACCATATTTCGATAGTTAAATGGTGTGGCGCTTTTTTTTCCACTTCACTAAAACATAGCCCCCTTGATGTAGTAGCATGGCATGGAAATTATATACCTTATTGCTATGATTTAAGAACATTCTCTCCAGTAAGTGCAGTCAGTTTTGACCACCCAGACCCTTCAATTTACTCTGTTCTAACTGCACCTTCAGAATCTGATGGTACAGCAAATATCGATTTTGTTATTTTCCCTGAACGTTGGGCAGTTGCAGAGCATACTTTTCGTCCCCCATGGTATCATAGAAATATTATGTCTGAATTCATGGGTTTGGTATATGGGCAATATGATGCAAAACCTGAAGGATTTGTTCCAGGTGGAGCAAGCCTACATAATATGATGCTTCCACATGGTCCTGACGCTGATGCATTTGAAAATGCATCAAAAGCAGAACTAAAACCCGTCAAGATTACTAACACTTTAGCTTTTATGTTTGAATCAAGATTTCCCCAACACGTTACAAAATTTGCAATAGAATCTGATTCTTTACAATCTGATTATGTCGAATGCTGGTCTGAAATTAAAAAACACTTTGATGGTAAATTATAAAATTTCAATTAAATGAAGCTGGCATCTCTCAAAACAAAAAAACGCGATGGCGAACTGATAATTGTTTCAAAAGATTTAAAACGTTACGTTTCTTGTAAAGAAATCGCTTCTACAATGCAAAATGCTCTTGATAATTGGACACAAGTTCATAAAAAACTGCATAATCTATACAAGATGCTTAACAATGATGAGGTTAAGTCTTTCCCATTTGACGAAACAAGTGTCCATTCACCCTTACCCAGGGCATATCAATGGGCCGATGCGTCAGCATATGTTAATCATGTCAATTTAGTTAGGAGAGCTAGAGGAGCTGAATTACCTGAAAGCTTTTGGACAGACCCTTTAATGTATCAAGGAGGATCAGATGATTTTATACCTCCACAATCTCCTATTTTATTACCAGACGAAACCTGGGGCATTGATATGGAAGCAGAAATTGCCGTAATTACAAATGATGTTCCAATGGGTATTAAAAGTAGTTCTGCAGAAGAAAAAATTTTACTGATAATGTTAGTCAATGATATTTCATTAAGAAACCTTATACCTTCAGAATTATCCAAAGGCTTTGGTTTTTTTCAATCTAAACCATCAACGTCATTTTCTCCTGTTGCAGTTACATTAGATGAAATAGATAATTATTGGTCAAATGGAAAATTGAGCAGAATTATGGAAGTTGATTTAAATGACAAACCTCTTGGTAGAGCTAATGCATCAATTGACATGACATTTAATTTTCCACAGCTTATTTCCCATGCTTCAAAAAGTCGAAATCTAAAAGCGGGAACTATAATCGGTTCTGGTACAATTTCTAATCGTGATAAGAATGGAGGACCAGGGCTTCCAATCGATGAAGGTGGTGATGGATATTCTTGTCTTGCAGAATTAAGAATGGTTGAAACTATCAAATTTGGGAAGCCTAAAACCCCATTCATGATGTTTGGTGATAAAGTTCGTATAGAAATGCATGACGATAATGGACAATCTATTTTTGGGAAAATCGAACAAAAATTAGAAAAATTAATCATTTAAAATATGTGTTTTTTGTTTGTGTATTTTAACTTTTTTTGACATTATTCAAACTATAAGGTTGCTATTTTTAATAGTATTAAAATGGGAATATGGTTAGATAATAATATCAAGTCCATAACTGCCCCCGCAACTGTGATGGGATAGTTTATTTCAAAATACCACTGGATTAAATTCTGGGAAGGTTGAAAATAAGCATTTACCCCTAAGTCAGGAGACCTGCCTTGTAAATTTCACCCACTTAATATTCGGGGCGAATATTGGGGCGGACATCCGCAGAGGTGATTTATCATTATCTGCGGAAAATATTACTTTTCTGCATATTGAATTTGTTATGTTCATTGAACAGAAAGGTATGCAATGAAAAAAACCATATTTTACAAACTTACAATTTTTATTATTGTTTTTCCTCTAGTATTAAATGCTGAAATTATTTTGGATCCAATTTCAGTAACGGCTAATAGAACCCCAACTCAGTTAAGTAAAGTTGGAGCTTCAGTAAGAGTTATTTCACAAGAGGAAATAAAAAAATCAAATGATGTTTTTTTAATTGATTTTTTATCTAACACTCCAGGTATTGCAGTTGCTCAAAGTGGTCCTAAAGGAGGCCTTTCTTCTGTTTTCATTAGAGGTACCAGTCCTTACTATACTAAAGTAATTGTTGATGGTATAGACATCAGCAACCCATCGGGAACCCAAGTGCTGCCAAGTCTTTCAAGCTTTGTGCTAGAGGACATTGAAAGCATAGAAATTCTTAAGGGATCTCATTCAGCTCTTTATGGAAGTCAGGCTGTGGGGGGATTGATAAATATAAAAACAAAATTGATGCCTCCTGAGCTCAATAAAAAACATGCTCTTTCAATAGAATATGGAACCTATGATTCCAAAAGATTGAATTATACTTATTATTTAAGAAGACCTGACAGTGACTATAAATTTAATTTTTATAGTCACGATACTGAAGGATTTTCATCATATGATGAAATAAATGGAGCGACAGAAGATGACGGATACAAGCAACAAAATTTTTCAATAAATGGCAGACATTTTCTGAAAAATGATATGACCCTTTCAATTAATCTTTTTTCTAAAGAAGAAGATGCTGAATTTGATGATAGTTTCACTCCAGCAGACAACACTTTATATAAGTCTAGTGAGTATTCTCAAGGCATCAATATAGGTATAGAAAAGTATAGCAAAAACTTTGATCAAAAACTTAATTTTAGCAATTTTTTATCTGATAAAACTAGTAGGTCATTTTCAACTTTCACCAGCAAAGGTAAAAGACAAAAGCTTTCCTATACAGGGTCAATAAATCCTAAAGAAGATTATTCTTATATATTTGGGATTGATTACACTGAAGACAAAACACCTTTGAATAACAAGAAAAATGATATTACCGGTTTATTCGGTCAAGTTTTAATGTCACCCAATAAAAAATTGAATGCAACTATTGGTTTAAGAAATGATCGACATTCTTCATTCGGCTATCATAACTCTATTCGTCTTACATCTGCTTATCAGTTATCAGAAAAGTCTAACTTAAAATCATCATATGGAACAGGTTTTAGAGCACCATCTTTATTTGAACTATTTGATTCAACTAACGGAAATACTGAATTGAAACCTGAAAAAAGCCAAAACTTTGATATAAGTTATATTTATCTTTTTTCTAAGAAAAGAAACTCGTTAAGTGGAACTTTCTTTTCAAATGAGATTAAAGATTTAATTTCCTGGGTTGCTGATTTTCCAGGAGCTTGGACCGGACAATATAATCAAATTTCAAGGAAAATTAAACGTGAAGGTTTTGAAATTGAGAATAATTATAAAATCAATAAAAAGTCTAACCTATTGCTGTCATATACTCATACTTACAGTGAATTAAATGGTGGGAAAGTAGTCAGAGTTCCAAGAAATGTATTTTTGATAAACACTGACACTAAAATAAACAATAAATTACAATTCTCTAGCTCTTTAAAATACGCTAACGATTTATCAGATGGATCAGTAGATCCAACTCATAGTCTCGCAGATTATACCTTAGTAAATACAAAACTAAATTATAAACTTTCAAAAAATGTAAACATTAGTTTTAGAGTTGAAAACCTTCTTAACCAAGAATATCAAAATATAAGAAACTATGGAACTTCTGATAGAGCTTTTTTTATTCAGTTAAATGGAAGTTATTAATTTAATTTGTTCATTAATTCTAAATGAAATAAACTGATAATAAAAATGAATTTATTTTATTTACAGATTATTTCATTTACTTTGGTTGCTTTAATTACTTCAACCAATGCTCAAGAGAATTTGAACTTTGAGATACCTACCTATAAAGATTTTCTTGAATTATTTCCTGATGGTTATCCTAAATATAATAATGAAATAGGAAATCCTATGAGTATAGGGGCCTATGAACTTTACTTAAAAGAGCTGGGATATAGTTCAGTCTCTCAATCTGGGAATAAGGTTGGTATTAAAATTATTGTTGATGGTTATAATTTAACCGAGGGAAATGATGAAAAAGTAAATAAAAAAATTGAACAAAAAACAAAAAA
>MDSZ01039722.1_pt1 | contig 12459 bp, 6 predicted proteins | sample 811201 | NCBI WGS metagenome assembly MDSZ01 (sample SAMN05326647, study PRJNA326480) | marine metagenome | isolation source: seawater | place: Indian Ocean: North | collected 2010
CCTGACAAATCAATATCAGAGCCTGACCCATTATATATCTCTAAATATTTATTATTACTTGAACCTTCAGCATATTCAGAAAAGAAAATCAAAGAACCTTCACAATCTTCGGGTAATGAATCACCATTACATATACCACAAGCATCAAGCTCAGCTCCCCCATTACATTCTCCTAAGCAATCTTCAATAGCACTTCCTCCACATTCTCCTGTGCAATCATTATAAAGACAACTGCCATCATCTGAATTTGCCTCACCATTAAAATTACAAGCCTCCTGATCGGTACACCCTGAAATTATCTCTAAATCACTAGGAAAGATAATGTTTCCACTAGATACATTGATAGTCAGATTATCAACACTAAGAGGAGAGCCTTCATTATAACTATACATTCTTGCTTCAAGTACAAAACCAACCTTACCTGCTTCTACAGTCCATGTATGACATAAATTTTCCCATTGACCATAAGTATCGGCATAATCATCTGGGCCAGAAGCACTACCATCATAAGAAGTAATATCTACTCCATCATAATAGTGCCCCCAAATTCTTCCTTTAACATTGCTATCAGGAGTATACATATCAACACATGCTTCAACAGATTCACCTCCAGAAAGCCCTGATATCGCAGCAATATAGGCAGATGGAGTGCCACTTATAGGATCTTCAGTCAAAACCAGTACACCATCTACATTAGTTGCAGAGCCTAAATTTCCATATGACCCCAATATAGTCCCACCATCACTCCAATCGTATGAATCAGATAATAAAATAGAAAAAACAAAAAAAAGATAAAAAGTTATATTTTTCATACAAAGACACCTCCCATAAGATTATAAAAAACCTATTCTATAGCCAGAAATTATAGATATTGATATGCTAAATTTAAATGAATCTGATATATTTACAACTAACTTTAAGAACTATTTATTTTTATATGCTCTATTGCTATATAGATATCTAAAATAAATATGATATTTGGTAAAAAACAGGCGCCTTGAAAGAATTATTATCAGGTAATAAAGTTGAAATTGAAAGTTCAAAATTATCCCAATTAAAATTAACTCCTAAACTAATATCAGTACTTTTAAAATCTTCTAAATATTTAACGCCACAGACAATGCTAAATTGACTGCTTTTAAATTTGACAGCTTGAAAAGATCCTGCCCCATTAGCCCCATCATGAAATAAATCAAAATATAATACCATAGGAATTTTATTGAATTCTTGCTTTGTTCCAATAATAAAAATTTTAGGCAATTGCTCAGAATTACTGTCATCACTATATACGTTTTTAATAGACACACCTAACTTTAAATAGTTTCCTATTTTTTTCTGATAACCAAAATCTATATTAATTCCCTTAGTTTCTAAATCAAAAAAATTCATATACTTTCCTGCTAAATTGAACCCAAAAGAGTGCTCTTTAATATTAAAAGATTTTGAATACTGCAAAAACAAACTTTCAGTACTAAGAGAGCCTTCTGGAGCATCAGAAGGAACATCTCCATATAAATATATATCATCAATTTTCCAATAATGGTACGAAACAGACTGACTTCCAAATCTATATCCAAGACTCGCTCCGGATACGTCATCAAAAATCCAATCATTCTGAGAAAACTCAAATAATTGACTCTTATTATATGACATTGAAGCAGGATTTATCCAATTGTTATAATCGGATGCAACACCAAAACCCATCATTGATAAAGTTTTAGCATTTAATGGAAGCTTTGATGGATTATAGGTTGACACAGAGGTAGCTGCGGATACAATACTAATGGTGATAATTATAATTAAATGCTTCATTTTATTGATAAACTAATTAAATTGCTGATACCTTCATTTTCTTTTCCAAAATCGATACAATAATCTAATCTTATTTTATTTGATTCTAATAATTTTATATCAAAACCAAATCCTGCTAAAATTTTCACATCAAAAGATTGATTAGAAAATTGACCGCTATTTTGAATAACCCCCAATCTTAAAGAATACTTCAAAAAATTCCATTCTATACCATTCTTCAGTTTATAAACGTCCAGTCCATTAGGCCTCATATTCTCAAGCAATGAATGAATTTTAATATTATTGTTAATATTAAAACGTAATCCAAAGGATTTAATTTGCAATAAACTTTCTGCTAAATTTGTATTATCCCAAACATTAGAACTAAAAATATTTTTAATCATAATTGCTGAAGATATATTATCAGATAATTCATATACAAACCCTATATCTCCACTAAATCCGCTTGAATTATAATTAGCAATGGAACTATACATAGCTTTAAAATTTAACCCTACAGAAAATCTATTAAGCACTATAGAGCCAAAAGAAAACATTAAGTAAGAATCTTTTGATTGAAATACTCCAGTTGGTTGATTGCTAAAATCTTTACCATAAATATCTGATACTCCAGATTCAAAATAAGATAGACTTGCTCCACCAAAAGATGATAAATTTCTACTAACGCTCAATACTTGAACATACCTGTCTAGGCTCATTAAAAAATAACTAGAGCCAATTTCTAATCCATTCGTCTTAGATAGTAACGCAGGATTTAAGAATGCATTAAAACCTTGATTTGCGTCGCATAACATTGAATTACCTAAAGATATTTGACGGGCATTTGTACCATATCTATAACCCGCTCCCTGATACCCACCAAGATAATCTGATAATAGAATAGAGCTAGAAATCATTAATATATAGAACATTTTAAACACTAAGACCCTCTAATAACTGCTAATTTGGTCCATTTATAATGACCATTATAATTTAATCTGCAAAAATAAACTCCATTCTCAACTTTCTGATTATAATTATTTCTACCATCCCAAATAAATTCAATCTGATTATTAACTGCAATAGGATTATCGATAGAAACAACAAAATCCATACTAAAATCAAAGACATCAATAGTTGCCAACAAATTATCACCTGGATATACAAAACGAACATGGCCATCACCATCCATAATATTATAATTATCTAGCATAAAAGGATTAGGATAAACATCAAGCGAATAAGAATCTTCCCAAAATCTATATATCATCCAATTAGCATCAATAGTATTATCTGATATAGCAGCACCATCTCCAGTACCTACCCATAATTTGTTATTAATGACTTCTGCATCATATACCACCTCTGATAATATATGCTGACCTAAATAATCTACAGGTGTATCAAACTTTTCCCAAAATTGACCATTATTTGATATATATAATCCCTGATCTGTTGATAAATATATATAGTCTAAATCAAATGAAATATTAAGAGCCTTAACTCCTAATTCAACTAATTGACTTGGAAAGTACCAATCAGCACCACCATTATCTGAAAAGCTAGGAACTCCAATATTTCCTTGACTTTCTTTATCCCATGTGAGCGCCCATATTCTTTCTGTACCATCACTTAAAGTTTGACTTTCAAAGCCTATCACCCAATCATCAAAAAAACCACTTTGGTAAGAATTTAAATGGATCCAATTAATACAATCTCCATCAATTATCCCCTTATTAATACCACCCGCTGTTCCAACCCATAAAGTATCTTCTAAGCCAAAGACAGAAAATGCTTTATGATTATCAAATTCCGAATCACAGTCACCTACCGGATTAATCTGATATGAATCTAAATCAATCTCACCACAGATTAGCTCAGACTGATTATCCATGGGCAATGGAACAATCTGCCATTCAGGATTTTCCAAAGTATAATTAAAGCGCCTCAAACCTCCAGCCCAACTTGCAGCATATATAAAATCACCATTCACTTCAATATCATAGGATATATTATTAATTGGCACCGTTACAGATAAATGGAGGATTTGATCCTGATTACCCCAACTAACATAATCATATATTTTTATACATGAAGCTGCTTCTCCATCACAATTAAGACAGTTTAATTCACATTCATTTTTATCTTCAAAAAAGACATTATTATAATCATAATTATTGCAACTCCATAGCTTTGGCAAGGGGTCAACGGATTGCTCCATATATTTCCAACTAACGCCATTATCTGTAGAATATGCAATACCTGTTCCAGCAGGGTGATTTTCTCCAGCATGAGATACGGTAGCACTGCCAGAAACTGCTATAACATTATTTTTTATAACAAGAGAGGGGTTGCCGCCTTCAGGAAGATTGCTATCTTGAAAACTTTGGAAAACAAAATTAGGAGAATCATATGTTGAATAGCCTAGTCCTTCTGCAGAAGATAGATAGATAAAATCCCCTAAATACTCAATATCAATAATAGTATTACTATTTAAACCCTGATTACCAGAGATATTCGATTCATCTGAATTCACAGAATATGTATCCGGAATTAAAGCAAAACTCAAACTAAATATTATAGAAAATATAAGTTTCATTCGCATACTCCTGGACATATTTGAGTTATATTGTCAAATTCTAAAATATCTGAAAAACCCTTACTATCTTTGACTTCAAATTTAAATTGAACCGATCCAAACCCACCGCAATCTGACTCAGAAATAATAGGGTTCATTGGAATTTGTACTCGATATAAAAGATTGCCCGATGCATTTGTTGATTCATAATTCATTATCCATGTAGGATCCCATATATATTCATTTTCTTCTACTAGTTCATACTCGCAACTCCCCTGTTCTGATAAGCTGCCATTAAAAAAATTAACTTTTTTAATATAGTACCTTACATATTCTATATCATTTCGGCCATCATCATCGTTAATTGCGAGTATCAAATCAAGAAAGGTTATATTGTTTTGATCCAATATATGTTCTGCTGGCAGATATGGATAGACTGAATTATTAATGATAGTAGGAGAATTAAACTGAATATAATACTGATATTCATCTACTAAATTATCTGAATCTAATTCCATTTCGGTATATAATGTATAATCTTCATCTTGAGGAAGATTATTTATTAGAATAGAATATATGTTATTATTGGGGATTAAATCGGAATCCTCTCCATTATCAAAAATTTCGAAAAAATTATCATGAAACGGATGCAATTTTATTTTTAGACTGCTAATTATATCTTGCGAAATATGATCTGTATCAATTTGAATTAAAAGTTTTTGATCATCAATATCATAAAACCAATTGATATTACTTTCTTCTAAACCTAATTGATTCAGATTATAGGTCAAAGGATCTTCACTACATGAAAAGAATAAAATTATTAGTATATATATTAATTTAATTTTCAATTTATTTCCTCTTTATGACGATTGAAATCCACTCATCTTTTTTAGATATACTATCAGCATATGTTTTTTTTAAACAGCTTAAAATTTCATCTTTATTTTTATGCAAAAGACCTGCAATAATTAATATTGCATTTGAATTAGACTGTTCATACTTATTTATAATTTTCACAATATTTGACTTATCAATATTTGCGAGTATAACATCAAACTCATAATCTTGAAATTCATGTACATCATCAATTGAAAAATTAATATCATCTATACTATTAAGCTTAGCATTCTTATAAAAATTCTCTTTACAAATAGGATCTACATCTATTGAAGTTATTTCATTTACACCCATTTTTCTAGATAGAAATGATAAAATCCCACTGCCACAACCTAAGTCTAGAAGACTATTATAATCACCTATATTATAATCAATCATATTTTCCACCATCAGCTGAGTCGAAGCATGGTGACCTGTTCCAAAAGCCATTGCTGGATGAATTTTCACTGTATACATAGAGCCATAGTCATTATTGTCCCAATCAGGAATAATCATAACTTTATCAGATATATTAACTGGATGGAAATTTTCCATCCAATTTTCCATCCAATTTTCTTGCTGTATTTTATCCCAACGAATTTGCTCAATAGAAAAGATACCCTTAAGCCTATCTACAATTAAAGAGACCTTATCTTTATCTTTGGATTCAAAATACATCTTAATACTATTTTCTTCGATATGATTGCCAAGTGTATATTGATTGAAATATCCAGATATAATTTCTCTATCATTAATTGAAACAATCATATTTAATTCCAACCAACTATTTGATGTTTTTATCATAGCTATAAATAAAATCTGTTAATACACTTCCAACAATACTTAAACTATTTTTAGATACATTTTCAGGAGTATCTTTAATTGTATGCCAATAGACATAATCAAAATCAATAATATTAATTGATGGAACTTTTGTCATCATCGAAAATGAAACATGGTCATCAATAATTGCAGGACCAATTTCATTTTTAAAAACATTACTATACCCCTTATTGCTTGCAATAGACCAAATATTATTAACTAAAGAAGAAGCCATTTGATAAGAATATTTTTCTATTTTTATATTTAGCTTCTTATCCGCTACCATATCAACACAAATACCAAACTGCGGCAGTGTTGAAGGATAGTTTTGACTAAATAATTTTGAGCCTATAGCCCAAGTTTCAGGATTGCCATAAAGCCCCATATCCTCTGCATCTGCAAATAAAAAATCGACACCAATATTTGATAAATTCTTTTTATTTAATTGCTCTAATATTGCTAAAAGTACGGCAACTCCACTTGCTCCATCATTTGCCCCAATAACTGGTTTAAAATGATTGGATGAATCAGGATCCTTATCTGCATATCGACGAGTGTCCCAGTGCGCAATAAGCAAAATTCGTTTCTCTTTATCTGGATTAAACCTATAAAAAATATTAAAAATATCAACACTATCTGTAGTTAAAGGGTCCTTTATTCTATGGGAATCAACCAAAACCTGATTACTATAATTAGATAAATTATCAACTATAAAGTTTTTGCATTTTTCATGACCAACACTTCCAGGATATCGAGGTCCAAAAGAGCACTGTTCTAATATTAAATCAAATGCTTTATTTGAATTAAAATTATTTTGACAAAAAATTAGCCCTATTATTAATAAAATTAAATATCTCATGTTACCCCTGAATTTTTATATTAATAGTAAACCCAAAATCATTCTCTTTACTTTTACCATATGTTAAATCGTTTGTTAAAATGTAATTATAAAAAACTGTTCCATTAACATATTTTGAAAAATTATAACTAATATTTGGTTTAAAACTTAATACAGTTGACTCTGACTGAAGGTTAAAATCTTCAATATTACTCGTTAATTGAGTTGATAATAACGTATAATTATATTCCCAATCTAAATTAATTGCAAAACTAATATTATTAGAGAGAGAACCAAGCAAGGGTAAATCCATACCTTTAGAGCGGCTAAATTCAAGCTTGCTATTAAATATATTTTTATACTCTCTTTCAGTTGTTGTTCCTTCATTTTCAATATCTAAAATATATTTATAACCAAGTTCTAATCGCACGGGATTTTCACCCTTTGTTTTTGCATCTAGTTTTATTAATGGAGTAAAATTCATTGAAAAAGATTTTTTCTGTAATTCCGAATCAATAAAGGACTCCATCATTTCTCCTTTATAATTATGACTAACTTTAAATGATTTAAAATACTTATTAATAAATTGATTTTTTTCAAGCCCTGTCCAAGTAAGCCCCCATGAAACCATAGGAAATCCTTCATCACCTCTAACACCATATGGAAAATAAGATACCACCCTACTTGAATCAGGACTACTTGCAGATTCAAAACTATTTGCAGTTTTATTTTTAAATTCAATCCCAGTTAACGAAAGATTTGGGATAACAGTTAAAGTTGGAAGATTGAATTTAAGCTCTCTATTAAAACTATGATAATAAGAACTAATTAAATTATTTGAATCATTATATGAAAGATTTGAAGGAGTCCAAACTAACCCAAGTCTATAATTATAATCTATAAATTGATCTGCCAGTATATTTGAATGTCTATGCTGTGCATTATATGTATATTTTATTGTAATCTTAGAAACTTTAGAAGCATAACCATGTATATCATCAAATATTTTTTTTATTTTTTCATTTTTTATATCAAATAAAGGCTCAGATGAATTAGACTTTTTATTATTTTTCTTTCTATTGTTTCTACCTTTTTTCTTATTGTTATTCTTAGATGAATTGGGCTTGTAAAAAACTTCAACAAAATCTTTAGGGGATAAATTAAACGAAGTCTCAACGGCTGTTTTATTTTCAATAGTTGCAGATGGAATTGAGTCTGATTGATTACTTATATTCCACGTATAATTAGGACTATATTTTATTGAAGGATCAAGCCACTGCAATATATCTGGAGCAAATGTATTACTTAAATCCTCAGATACAGACTTAACTAAACCTGGAGATAGATTCTGAAATAATTCCATTTTTGTAATACTATCTCTATCCATAATAAAATCTAAATCACTACTAATATTCTTTTTATAATTGGACTTTAAATTATCTGTGACTTTATAATTTAGCACGTACGATCTATTCATACCGAGTTCATATGTATTAGTTTCAATACCAGACCTCATTATTTTATTTTGCTCAGACTCTGATAAATTCATAGTCGTTTGAAACTTTTCTGGTGAGTAATAAATTTTTGTATTAAACAAAGATTTTCCAATAATAGGAATATTTTCCCAACTTTTAAATGGACTCCAGTAGTTATTCTTATCAAAAGAATATGAATAGTTTAAAGAAAAGTCAGAAGAATTTACCTGGTCATCTCTTACATCAATTGAAGAATTCACTTTCTTCATAGTAGAATAGTTTAACGAAAGATTATCGAGCGTAGTTCGAAGAAACCAATTCTCACTTTTAGTCCTTTTATTAAATGATGTGCTAAGAGAGAGAGTTTTATTAGTTGTTTTAATAGAATCAGGGATTGAACTGCTCTCACCTGAAGTTAACACATCAGGCTGATTTGGATAGTATTTAGGATTTTTAACCAAAGAAGTGAAATTTAAATTTATAGGAACTTGAATTCCCCACTTTGAGGGTAAAAACAAATCTGGATTAAAGCGTGTTTGAATTGATAAAAAATCCTCAGAATCTCCTTTACCCAATCTTTCTTCTAATCTATGAAAATCAGCATCTTCTTTTTTATATTCTAAATTCAAATTCAATAAATCTGAAAAATCTATAGAGCTTTTAAATCGAAAAGCAGAACCTTCATCTTTTTTTACTCCAGTTAAACGTAATTCATCAAGATATACCTTTCCAAAAATCTTATTATCTAAATTATTTGCAATACCTACAATGACATACTCAATTCTATTTATAGCAGGCTCACCTTTAATTATAAACTCAGTACAATTATTACAAACCAAACCAATATCACTATCATCATAATCCCAATACCACAACTCTTGATCATCATCATAATTAGCGGGATAATCAAAAATCTCATTTCCATTATAGTCGGTAAGAGGTTCTCCTTCTTGCCACTTATTATCGCCCTCTAAACCAAAAAATAGTGACATCTCATCTTCAAATTCAGATGGTTTATTCGTATTTAAAAATGAACCGCCTATTTGAACAGATTGATAATTATCGCCATTAGGGTCTGAGTCAGCACATTGCAAGCATTCAGATGTCCCACCAGGACCATAAAAATCCCAGTGCATTGGTCCACAAATTCTTAAATCATTATTATCTTCAGATATATGTTCAAAGAAATTTTCTCCTTGCAACTCTAAAGCCTCTGCATAAATATCTGCATATGTAAACCCTTCGGGTAGATAGCCACCGAAAGCTAAAGTATCAATATCAAAACAACCATTCTCATAAAGACTAGACACCCCATCTTTTCCAGTATCTTCAAACTCATCTAAAGATTCAACATTAAGTTTAAATCGAGTCAATTCATCAAGATTAATTTTAACATGATTTCGGCTATCCCATTCAGAATAAATAGGCTGTCGCAACTCATAAAAATTATCATCTTTACCTAATCTAAAAACCAAATCTACTTTTGAAAAATCACCATCAAGCCATTGAACACTATTTAAAGTATCCAAAGGATTTCCATATACAAACATTTCCATAAAATTATAGGCAAAGAAATTATCTTTATTATCATTACTCAAATTGGTCAAAATTTTCTTTACCGCCACTAATTCTTCAGACTCAATCCCACCGTCACCTTGGTCATTAGGATAAAAATTCAACACCAAAGACTGCTCTTTTAATCTAATATTATTATACTCATCGTATTCCCCTAATACACCTGGAGGCCCTTGATACTCAGAATTATCTTGAGTATTTATAACTGTTATAGCAAAACTTGAATCAGCAGTAAAAGAATCCATTGATATTTGATCAAAATTTGTTTTACCCAATTCTTCCCATTCATTTCCAACTATTTCAATTTTTGCAATTTTAAGCAAGTTATCACCAGTAAAATTTGAATTAATAATATTTGAATCATAATCTGTCCATAATCTCATTGCTCTTACCTCTTCCCAATCAACCGTTGCATCAGGTAGCGAGCTTTCTTTTGAAAAGTCTGATAACAATATTCTAAATAACTTCCATCCTGTAGGTTCACCTGAATCATCATAAGTTTGATTTTCTAAATTTTCATTAGATAAAACATTAATTCTATAAGAAAAATAATTATCTTCCATATCTAAATTTTTATCATTATCCAAATCTTCCGTATCAGGTCTCCTATAGTCTGTTGACAAACCATTTCCTTCAGTACCATTTATCTTACTATATTTGCTTTCTTCATCTGAATATGGTTCAAAGAACCAATTATCATTATTTGGATCATCGCTACCACACATATCTGGATTTATATTGTCTATAAGTTCAGAATTAGCACAGCATTCACTAAATGTTAATTCTAATGTTTCATCAATACAACCACCCCATCCTGTTTCATAATCATCAACACATCCATCTAAACCAATATCTTCATCATCACTAAGAATACCATCCCCTAATCCTGGACCATAAATATCTTCATCTTCAGTATCTAACGTTCCATTATTATTCATATCTTCACTAATAAAACCTATATCAATATTCAACATTAAGTTTTCATCTTGCACATCATCTGCATTAATCCATATATCGAGATATTTACTCTGACTCTGATCAAAATCACTGGAATAAAGTTGAGTTGTTATTCCATCCCAATTAAGTTCATCATTATCATTAGTTTGTAAAAATAATGTTTTAGTTGTTGTGTTATTTGCCTGATTAGACACATCTTGCTGAGGCCAAATATCTTGAGTATTTAAATCTATATAAGGATTATACCAATTTAAATTTCCTCGATCAAATACAGATAGAGAATCTCCGCTTACAATTGGTGGTGCTGACCGCTTCCAATATCGCTGAATAACACTTGGAGAGCTAGTTCTTTTTGAAGATTCAAAGTCATCTAAAAATGCTTCTCCAATAGGATTTGGGTTTGGATATACATGTGCATATTCACCTTCAATGAAAATATTAGATGGTTTATTTGTATCTATTAATGGAATAGTATTTACTAACTCTGTTAACACGGGTAATTTGCTATCATATTTACCAGCAATATTCCATATAAAATTTCTCATTGGTTCAAAACCAAAATCAACCCTTTCATCAACAACACTTTGATTATAATAATACAATCCGCCACTTAGATAATCATTATCGGTATAGTCATACTTAAAATGAAGTCCTGCTAATATTTTTTGATCAAATGACAGCAACTCATTTTCTTCATAAGTAATTTCAAGATTGGCTGTAGGGTCTAATGCTTGTTGATTAATAATATTTAAAGTTCCCGTAAAATAATCAATCGTATAATCTGTACCATTAACTAAAGCTTGCCCATTTAGTCTAATTTCTTCACTCCCCTCTACAATCATAAAACCTAGATTAATTGTAGAGCTACGCAATGATTCTGAGTGCTTCACTTTGATCACAAACTCATGTTCTTCAAGAACAGATTGATTGTTTGTTGAATAATACATTGCAGGACCATCGTCATCCTCATCTGAGAAATTATTATCTATATCATTTAATGTTGTATTTAGGACCTCACCAATATCTTCAACATCTGTACCCCATTGCCCTGTAGGGTCATATGCAAAAGGAAGGTATGTTGGAAAAAATAATTCCCCATATTGCGAGTTTATAATATTAAAATATTGATAATCAATAACTCCATCTCCTGCAGGTGAGTCATTATTATTTTGATCTTTTGTATCTAGAGAAAATAAATTAAGAAAAGAATTTTGATCGTTGATTTGACTATGGGTCTCTTCCTCTAAAGTACCACCTATATATGCAATCTGCACTTCTAATTCATCAACATTAATATTAGAGCCTCCCAATGAATAAACATTCTTAAACATTAAGGGCCAGGTAGGCGAATTAGGAGTTGATTGGCCTTGAGCTTTAATAAGTTTCATTATTACTTCAGCATTACTATCAATTTGTAAATTTTCGGTATAATCATCATAAAAAACAGTGTTATTGGGAAAGGGGTTTTCATCAAACTGACTAATATTTTGCCCATCAAATGTCCCAATTTCATACGAAACACCAATAACATCTTGAGAGCTTAA
>MDSZ01066410.1_pt1 | contig 12459 bp, 11 predicted proteins | sample 811201 | NCBI WGS metagenome assembly MDSZ01 (sample SAMN05326647, study PRJNA326480) | marine metagenome | isolation source: seawater | place: Indian Ocean: North | collected 2010
TTACGAATTTATTAGATGGAGAACATGATCCTAAAGAAACAAAAAAATCTAATTTTTTATCGAATATAAAAACCTAAAAAACTTTTTAAGTTTAAAGAAAAAATATTTGGATATTAATATTATTTTTTCTTTAGTTGAAGGATCTAAATTTTTAAGCGACCATATTAATAATCTAATTTGCTCATTAACTATAGTTTTAGTCTTTGATAATCTGAAACCTTCAGAATTACTATGGATTCTTGCTTTTAAAACATTTTCATTCGAAATATAAATTTTATAATTTTTAAAAACCTTTAAATAAAAAGCATAGTCTTGAGCATAAAGAAATCTTTTTGGATATTTCCCAATTTTTGGGATTAAATTTTTTCGATACATCACCGTCGAGTGCGCGATTATATTTTTAAATATTAAATCTCTATAATTAATATTTTTATAATTCATATATTTTTTTTTTTTAATTTTATTCCTTTCGTCTATAATCTGGCAATTAGATGATACTAAAGATAAGTTTTTAAACTTATCAAAATATTTAAATTGTTTTTTAAGCCTTCCACGTAAAGCTACGTCATCAGAGTCCTGAATAGCAACAAACTCCCCCTTACAAAAATCTAAACCATAATTTAAACAATTAGTTCTTCCTATATTTTTTTTTAAGAAGATTTTTTTTATTCTTTTATCCTTAAAGCTTTTCAATACTTTTCTACTTTTATCGGTTGATCCATTATCGATAGCTATTAACTCCCAATCACTATAATTTTGATTTAAAATACTAATGATTGAGTTTTTTAAATAATTTTGATGATTATAAATAGTCATCAAAACTGATATTTTTGGTTTTTTCATATTTAATAAGTTACTAACATTAATTTAATATTGAAATACTTAAAATAGTTTATAAAAATTTAAATTGTAAAATTTTTATTTTAAAAGCTGGGCAAATTTATGAAAAGCAAGCATTTCACATTAAAGAATTTTTTTTTCTTTTTATTTATATCATCCTACATATCTGGTTTTTTTTTGAGAGAAAATATAGCTGGTGGCGCTGAAACCGATTTTTTAAATTTTACTTGGCCTTTAATCATATCTTTTAAGGAAAATTTCCACTTTACTTTAAAGAATTATGGATCTTTTGGGGAAGGAAGTTTACCTTTATTTCACATTATAAATGCTTACTTAAATCCACTTTCTTTTAATCAGTTTTTTTTTCAAGGTTCTATAACCTTAATTTCGATTTTAAATGTAATTATATTTTCACAAATAATTGAAAAAAAATTTCAATTAAAAAAAAAGGATGCACTATTATATTCATGTATATTTTTAATATTACCTTTTTTTAGATCTTCAGCATTTTGGGGTATAACTGAAAATTTTGGGTGGCTATTTTTACTTATATCAATAAAATATTATAATATACTTGAGCAAAAAAAATCTAAACATAAACAAATAGATATTTTCTTAACTTGTTTATTTTCTAGTTTGGCACTTTATATAAGGCCTTATTTAGTCTTTTTTCCAGTTTTTTTTATTTTAAAAACATTTATCTATAGGGAATATAGTTTACTTAAGTCCTCAGTCATATTTTATCTCATATTATCAATACCTGGCATTTATTTAATTTATATATGGGGTGGAATATTCAAAATTGGAGAAAGTGAAATTAATTTACTTAAAGATTACCATAATCCAAAGTTTATTGTAAAAAATTTAATAATTTTTTCTTCATTATTCTTTTTTTATTCATTGCCTTTTGAATTTTTAAAAAAAAACTATTTGAATAAAAAAGTCATTTTTGTTTTTTCGTGTGTATTTATATTTTTATTATTTATAAATTATTTTGAAATATTTAATTATTTAAATTTAATTAAAATTGGCGGCGGTATATTTCTAAAAATTAATAAATTTTTATTCGGGGAAAACTTAATCTTCTTTCTTGCTATCTCTGCATTAGGAATTCTCGTTATATATAATTATAGTTTAATTTCAAAAAAAAATAATATAATATTAATCTCTCTAATTATTTTTTGTTTTCCAAAATACATTCTTCAAGAGTATTTTGAGCCTTTGATTTTGATAATTTTATTTGGGCTTATTGATTTAGGTAAAGTAGATTTAAAAAAATTGAAAAAAAAAGCCACTATTTTAATTTTTTGCACTTACTTTACAGTTTATTATTTTGGCAGCTTTGTTTATAGATATTTCGTTTATCCAATCAGCTGATTATTTTCGGTGAGGGAAGTGGAACAATAAATTTCCCTTTAAACCCTTTTTTTTTAAAGTTTCTAATAAGAGTTTTTGATATATGCCACGAAAGTAACAGCAGATAGTCAGGTTTATTTTTTTTTATAATTTTTTCATTTACTATTGGAATATTAGTTCCAGGCATATACTTTCCAATTTTATAAGACCCGTTTATTTCTAAGATATATTTTAGAATATCCTCATTTAAACCTACATAGTTGACTAGTGTAGCAGCTCTAGATGGAGCCCCTACACCGAAAATTATTTTATTTTCAAATTTTAGTTTTTTTAATAAAGAGTAAAGTTTAACCTTCGATAAAACTACATTATTTTTGAATTCTTTAAATCTTTTTTTAGAAAGAAATTTTTTCTCAAAATTTAATATTTTTTTTACTGATGGGTCAATTCTTTGTGAATTATTTTTTGTTACATAAACTCTAATCGACCCCCCATGAGTAGGTATCTCTTTTGCGTAGAAAATTTTAAGATTATATTTCTTAAATAAATAACTTAAACTTGATAATGAATAATATCTCATATGTTCGTGGTAAATAGTGTCATATTGAACTGTTTTTATTAATGGCACGAGATAATGAGACTCAGAAATAAATACCCCATTTTTATCTAAGATTTTAATAATATTTTTCATAACTTGGTCAATGTCATCAATGTGGGCAAAGACGTTGGTTGCAGTAATTAATTTTGCCTTCCCATATTTTTTTAAAATTATATCTGCGGTTTTTTTGTTAAAATATCTTAAGAGCGTATTGATACCTTTTCTAATAGCTATCTTACCAACTAATTCAGGCGTTATACCTAGGACCTTATATTTCTTTTTAAAATTACTAAGTAAATTACCGTCATTAGATCCAATATCTATAACCAGATTGTTTTTTTTCAGATTAAGTTTTTTTTCACACTCTTTAAAAAGCTCTTTAAAGTTTTCTCGTAAGATTTTTGTAGTACTGCTGGTGTATGGGTAACTCTTTGGAAAAATTATTTCTTTATTTACTATTGTACTTAATTGAACAAGTTTTGAAGATTTAGAGTACATGAGCTCAGCTGGGAAGAAGATTTCCTCATTTTTATTACCTTTTATAGAGTAATAATTATTAACTGCCGGTAAATATCCAAGTGATAAAATCTTGGATAAATCTTTTTTTTTAGAAATTTGACATCTATCAATTGTCTTTGATCTTTTAATCATATAAATATTTTAAAACTTTTAAGCCATTTCTATGTATAAAAAAAGGCAAATTTCGATAATAGGTGGAGCAGGACATGTCGGTTTCCCGCTGGGTTTAGTATTGAGCTCTAAAGGCTACTATGTAAAATTAATTGATAAACATCAAGAAAATATTAAAAAAATTAATTCTGGTGAAACACCTTTTTTAGAAAAAGGTGCGAAGAGGTTACTAAAAAAAATGTTAAGAAAGAAAAAAATTATGGCCTCTTCAAATTTAAAGGAAATAAAATTTAGTAAATTTATAATTATTTGTATAGGTACACCGATAAATAAAAACCTAAAACCTCAAACTAAACAATTTTTCAATTTTTTTTCATATTTATTTAAACATGTAACAAAAGAGCAAATCATAATAATAAGAAGTTCAGTTTTTCCAGGTATAGTAAATAAAATTTTTAAAAAATTCGGAAAAATAAATAAAAATATTTCCTATTGTCCAGAAAGAATTGTCCAAAGTAAAGCTTTAGTTGAGTTACCAAATCTACCCCAAATAGTATCTGGTTTGACTAAAAAATCTATAAAAGAGTCCAGCACACTTTTTAAAAAAATTTGCAAAAAAATTTTAATCTCAAGCATTAAGGAAGCTGAATTAATAAAATTATTTTCAAACACAAATAGGTATATAAACTTTGCAATTGCGAATCAGCTATACTTAATATGCGATAAATATAATGTTGATTTTAAAAACGTAAGAAATTTAATGAGATTAGGATATGAACGAAATTTGAATTTACCATCTGCAGGTTTCTCTGCTGGCCCTTGTCTTTTAAAAGATACCATGCAACTAAGCTCTTTTTATAAAGGAAATTTCGAACTTGGTTTAGCCTCCATGAAAGTAAATGAGAGCATGGTTGAATTAGTTATCAAAAAAATTAAAAAAATTAAAAATTTTGAGAAAAAAACTATAGGAATTTTAGGTATAACATTTAAAGCTGAAACTGATGATATACGAGATTCATTGTCCTTATCTTTGATTAAAAAATTAAAAAAAATTAAATTAAAAGCAATTTATACAGATGTATATTACAAAGATAAATATTGGCATGACTTTAAGTCTTTAATAAGAAAATCAGATATAATTATTTTAGGTGCTCCTCATAATAAATATAAATCACTTAAGTTACCGAAAAATAAAAATTTGATTGATATTTGGGGAATTATTTAATTATGAAAAAATTAAATTTTATATTTGTCGGAGGAAAAAAACTTGGTTATGAATCTTTGAATTTTTTACTTAAAAAAAATTATAGACCGCTTTGCGTTCTTCCAAACAAGGATGACAAAGGTTTCGATAATTCTTTCAATAAATCAATTGTAAAATTAGCTAAAAGCAAAAAAATTAAAATTACAAATTTGAAATCTTTAATTAATTTTTTGAAAAAATATGAAGATAATTTAGATGTAATCTTTTGCTTAGGCTCAACAAGAATTTTGCCACAAAATATTGTAATGATTCCAAAAATGGGCACACTAAACATCCATCCTTCTTTGTTACCAAAATACAGAGGGCGATATTCATTAGTTCACTCTATTGCAAATGGAGAAAAATATGCAGGTTTGACATCACACTGGATAGGAAAAGAAATAGATCAAGGAGAAATTATATCAAAAAAAAAAATTATTATTTCAAAAGATGACACTGGTGGCACGCTTTATAATAAATTTACAAATAGCGCCATAAAAGAATTCAAAAAAATATTTTCAAAAATTATTGAGAGAAAAAAAATAAAAACTTACAAACAAAAAAAAGGTGTTACTCGTTATAAAAATAAGCATTTTCCTAATAATGGAAAAATTAATTGGAACTGGTCTGGAAATAAAATTTATAATTTTTTGAGATCAATGATACATGAACCTTTTCCACCGCCAGAAATTAAAATCGGCTCACAAAATTATTATTTAGTAAGTAAAAACTTACTATTACGTAATAAAATCATAAAGTCACCAAAATGAAAAAAATAATATTAGCTCAACCATTAATTAATATAAAAGACTCCAGTAAAATACTAAATTCAGTTTTAAGAAGTAATTTTATAAATGAGGGATCTCAAACTAAAGAATTTGAGAAAAAAATCTGTAAGTTGTTAAAAGTAAAGTACGCAGTAGCAACTACTAGCGGGACAATAGCAATATTTCTTGCTTTAAAAGCAGCTGGCATAAAAAATGGAGATGAAGTTATCATCCCTAATATTACTTTTCCTGCTACGGCTAATGCAGTGAAGATGGCAGGAGGTAAAATAATTTTGGCAGATGTGAATCCTATAAATTTATTAATTGATGAAAAATCTTTAATAAAAAGAATTAATCCAAAAACCAAATTTATTATTCCAGTTCATGTGTCTGGAAGAGGTGAAAATATAAGAAAGATTGTGAGTTTGGGAAAAAAAAAATCAATCAAAATAATAGAGGACGCTGCTGAGGCTTTAGGATCAAAAAGCCAAGGTAAAAGCCTAGGAAGTTTTGGCATAGCAGGTTGCTTCTCATTTGCCCCAAATAAAATTTTAACTACTGGCCAAGGTGGCATAGTGGTAACAAATAATTTTAAATTATTTAAAAAACTCAAAAGACTTAAAGATCAAGGCAGGGAAGGTCCAACTACAGGAGGCGAAGATAAATATGTCTCAATTGGATATAATTTTAAATTTACTAATTTACAATCTTCTCTGGCACTATCACAAATTAAAAATATTAATTGGAGAATGAAAAAATTAAGGGAGATTTATAAATTTTACTTAAAGAATATTAAACAAAATAAATACTTTAGAATTATTAACTTTAATATTAAAAGCGGAGAACTCCCTTTATGGATTGATGTATGGTGTTCAAATCGAAACAAATTATATAATTTTCTTAAATCTAAAAACATTGTATGTAGGTATTACTGGGAACCTATTAATACCTGTAAACCCTACAAATCATCTTTTAAGAACCTATCAAATTCAAAAAAACTACAAAAAAAAATGATGTGGTTACCTTCTTCTTTAGATATGAGTGTAAAAGAACAAAAAAAGGTTTGTGAAAAAATAAATTATTTTTTCTCAAAAATAAATTAATGAAAAAAGAATTATCAATTATTTTACCAATATTTAATGAGAAAGATAGCCTACCAATTATGGTAAGGCTTTTAGATTCATCTATAAGTTTTAAAAAAGAAATAATCATTGTTTACGACTCCGAAAATGACAACGCAATAGATGTAGCAAAAGATTTAGCTCATGAATTAGAGCATGTGAAATTGGTACATAATAAAATTGCTCCTGGAGTAAGATTTGCAGTTGAAGCTGGCGTAAAGGAAGCTAATTACGACATTATTCTAATAACTGCAGTAGATGAAATTTTTCCAATTTTAGCAATTGAAAAAATGATATCGCATTTGATAAAAAATAATTTAGATTTTTTAAGCGGAACAAGATATTCAAAAGGCGGTATCCGCCTAGGTGGTTCTATAGTAGGTTCGATTTTTTCAAGAACAGCTAATAATCTTTTCAAATTATTTACAAACATTCCTCTAACTGATTGTACTACAGGAATAAAAATGATGAAAAAAACAGTTTGGGAGACAATCAAACTTGAGTCTAAGCCAATAGGTTGGGCTTATTCATTTGAATTATCAATAAAAGTATATCTAAGAGGTTTTAAAATAGATGAGTACCCTCTTAAATCTGTAGATAGATTATTTGGCGGATCATCAACATTTAAGTTTGGTCCTTGGCTTAAAGAATATCTTAGGTGGTTCATTTGGGGCATAAGGAAAATAAAAAATGAGAAATAAAAAAAATTATTTAGTAACTGGTGGAACAGGATTTATAGGAGCAGGTATATGTAAAATGTTATTAAAACTTGGTCACAAAGTCACTATTCTTGATAATAATTCAAGGGGAAAAATATCAAGATTATTTAAAATTAAAAAAAAAATTAAATTTATTAAAGGTGATATAAGAGATAAAAAAAAGGTTTTTAACAGTCTTAAAAATATTGATGCAGTTATTCATCTTGCGTATATAAATGGTACAAAATTTTTTTATGAAAAACCGGATTTAATATTGGATGTTGCAGTAAAAGGACTAATGAATATTTTTGATGGTTGTATTAAATATAAAATTAAAGAATTATATCTTGCCTCAAGCTCCGAGGTTTATCAAACTCCAACCAAGATACCAACAGATGAGAAAGAACCTCTTAAAATTCCAGATGTTTACAATCCTAGATATTCTTACGGAGGTGGAAAAATTTTAACTGAGTTAATGGGAATTAGTTATGGTAAAAGATATTTCAAGAAACTGGTAATTTTTAGACCTCATAATGTTTATGGACCAGATATGGGTAATGAGCATGTTATACCTGAATTTATAAATAGATTTAAAAAACTTAGAGGTAAAAATTTTAAGATCCAAGGAAATGGATCTGAGACAAGATCGTTTATTTACATTGATGATTTTGTTCGAGCTTTTAGATACATTCTTCAAAAAGGTAAACATCTTCAAATTTATAATATAGGAACAAATGAAAAAGTTAAAATTAACATACTTGCTAAAAAACTTTCAAAAATTTTTAATAAAAAGATAGTTATTAAAAAATCAAAATTATTTAAAGGTAGCACAAAAAAAAGATTACCAAATATAAATAAGATCAAATTACTTGGATTCAAACAAAAAATAAAGTTAGATCAAGGATTAGATTTTTTAGTAAATTATAACTAAATTAATTTATTGTATGAGGAAGGACGTTTACACAAGACATATTAAAAATGAAAAAAAACATTGGTGGTTTTCTGCTAGAAGAGAAATAATCTATTCTGTTATATCTAATTTAAAACAAAAAGAGTCTATTACAATTTTAGACTTTGGCGCTGGTAGTGGAGCAAATATTGAGATACTTACAAAACTAGGAAAAGTTGATGTTTACGAGACAAATACTCAAGCTAAAAATTTTCTAAAAACTAAATTCAAAAATTTTAAAAATGTAAAAATTATAACCAAAATAAAAAAAAAATATAATCTTATAATCGCTGCAGATGTAATTGAGCATATAAAAAACGATAAAAAAGTGTTAAAAATTTTTTTTAATTGTTTAAAGAAAAATGGACATTTACTTATCACAGTACCAGCATTCAATTTTCTTTTTTCGAGCAAAGATGTAGCTTTAAAACATTTTAGAAGATACAACAAATTCAATTTGAAGAGTTTACTAAAAAGATATTTTAAAATTAAAAAATTATCTTACTTTAATTTTTTTTTATTTCTTCCTATTGCAATCTCAATCTTGTTTTACAAAATTAAAAGAAAAAAATTTATAAAATTTGTTGAGACAACCCCTCCAAATTATTTGAATTTTATATTAAAAAATATTTTTTTAGTTGAGAAGTATCTTTTAAGATTTTTTAATTTTCCTTTTGGTATATCAATCATAGCTTTGGCAAAAAAAAATGATTAATGAGTTAAGTATAGTTTTCCCTCTTTTTAATGAAGAAAAAAGACTTAGAGAAACCTTTTTAGGGATTGCAAAATTCAAAAAAAAAGTAAGAAAAAAAAAAATAGAAATAATTTTTGTTGATGATGGTAGTACTGATAATTCAGATCTATTAATAAATAAATTTATTAGCAAAGAAAGTTCTAAAAATTTTCTTGTCAAATTTCATAAATTAAGAAAAAATATGGGAAAAGGTTATGCATTAAAATTTGGAGTTAAGAAATGTAATTTTAATTGGATTTTAACAACTGATATTGATTTATCGGTACCATTATCTCAAATATTTGAATGGGAGAAGAAAAATTATTTTAAATCAAACAAAGTTATTTTTGGTTCAAGAAACCACGAAAAATCAAAAGTAAAAAAAAATTACTTTAGGTATATTTTAGGTAAGTTTTTTAATTTTTTCGTTATTAGTATTTTAAATATTTCATTATTAGATACGCAGTGTGGATTTAAATTTTATTTGAATTCAGTGGCAAAAAAAACATTTGCAAATTTAACAAACTATGGATTTACACATGATTTAGAATTAGTACTTATTTTAAGAAAAAAAAAAATAAAGATAATCGAAGTTCCTGTTAAGTGGGTACATAAAAAAGGAAGTAAATTAAACATTTTGTTTGAACCAATAAAAATGTTTTTGAATATTCTAATTCTGAGATTTAAATATTTTTAGAAAATAAATTAAACTTTAATAGTAAAAAATTTAATTGACGAGAGTCGGGACTTAAAAGTAAATCGAAAGGTGATATTGGACTATCATTTTTGAACTCAATGTTTAAATAATTTTTATCAATATTTTCATTTTTAATTTGAAAGATAATTTTTCTTTTGTTCTTTTCAGAGTTTTTATCAAATTTTAAATTAAGATTATTATTAAATTTTCCATTAACAAAAACATCGATATCAATTTCTTTATTTTTTTCATTTAAAAATGGAATAACATCCATTTCAAAAAACAAATTATTTGTTCTTTTTATCTTAAAAAACAAATTGGAAATTTTACCCTCACTCCAAATTCCATCTTTATTAAAATTATGAGACCATCCAAAACCTACAAAATTATTGTTATCATCAAATGCTACTTTTTTTTCTTTAAAAAATGTAGGTTGATAGACTTCTATACTATTAAGAATTTCTTTATCTTTCTTATTCATCAAATTTTTTTTATTTTTTATCATAACCCAAACATTATCTTTAAAGAAAAAACCAACTTCACTATTTCTGAAAATTTGTTTTAGGGCTAAAAGATGACCAATATTATCAATAATATAAATTGTATTTTCGTCTAATTTTTTTTTACTGAAATTTTCAGCTAGAACATATCTATTATTTGCTGCTTTTTTTCGATCTACTCTGGCCATTTTGATAATATTAGTTTTATAAATATTATTGACCTCCATAAAGTAAGCAAATTTATCAAAATATTTGTTATAGTTTACAGGATTAGTGGTGATAACATATTTTAGTTTTGAAATTTCATCTTTGCCCCAAAATTTATCATTAATTTGTTTAATTTGATTTTTATCATTATTATCTGATGAATAAAATTTTAAAGCAGGTGAAATATCTATTAATTGAACTGTAAAAATGAATAAAAAAATTAAAAATGAATGTTTTTTAAATTTTAAAAAAATGAAGTATATAGATAAAAAGATAATAAAATAACTAACAACCCAAAATAATCTTCCAGAGGATCTTATGATACTTAAGGGTCCGTATAAATAGTCAGAAAGTGGAATAGATAAAATTTCAGTTCTTCCTATAGCAATATTATTACTCAACGATAATAAAAATATAATTAACATTGCAAAATATATTCCACTATCAAATATTTTATTACTAAGTAATTTAAAATTACTTTTGCTTATTAATGAATATATTCCTAAGATAATTAATATTATTCCTCCAAAACCTAAATAATTAAACCCCTCTAACTCTTCCCCCGTAGCTAGTTGAATATCAGGTAGTATTAAAGACCAAGAAATATTCTGATGTGAAATGAAAGGGTCGAAAATGCTTAGGAGGTTTAATTTATATATTCCAAAGCCTAATGCGAACGTATCTACGACTCTTACTTCAAAATATCCAACTAAAAACATTAATATAAATAACAAAATATGGCATACCAAAATACGAGATATATATTCTTTAAAATATATTTTCTTTTTTAAATAACTAAAAATTTTAATTGAATTAAATATTATTAAATTAATGACAGTAAAATAAAAATGAATTAATGAAGTGAAAAGAATTAATAAGATCCAATGTGTATCTTTAGTTTTATCTTTGTTAAATATCAAAAAAATAGATAATATTAAAGTCCAGTGACCGAATAATGCTGGATGCCATCCTATTCTATAAAGAGCAGGTGGGAAAAGTAGAAAAAAAAAGGATAGAATTATTGATATTTTTTTTTTACCAGTTATTTTAAATATAAGAAAAAAACTTAATATTCCTTGAAAAAAAAAACAAATAACAAACCATAGTGAGATATATTGAAATTTCTCAGGCAATAAAAAGTTTATCGACTTAAACAAAAGAGCAAGAAAAGGTATTGAGTCTGAATAAACTATAGAATTTCCTATTTCAGTTCCAAAATTTGGATTAGCACCTAAAGGAAATCTCCAAATATCATTTTTAAAAAAATGCCAGCCTAGTTGATGCGCTGATCTATCATCACCAGAAAAAAGCCATTGTGTATTACTTAAATTAAGAGTTTCAAAGCCATTAAATAATGAAGTTAAAATTAATGATACAAACAAATAAAAAGAAAATATCTTTAAATTAAAATTATTAAAATATTTTTTTGCTATCGATTTCATGATATTTGTAATTAATTAGCGCTGCAGCAATCCATACTAAAGAACCATTCCAAGTTGTAAACAAACTCCCAGTAGATTTAATTGGGAATAATTCAATCATAAAGTTTAATAATATTAAAACCAAAACTAATTTATTTATATTCAAAATTTTATTTTGTAAAATCAGTTTTATTTTTTCAATTAAAATAAGTGTAACAAATATTGTAATAAACATGAATCCGATCAAACCTGTGTCATGTAAAACTTCTAAATGATAATTATGTGGATGAGTTGAGCAAATTGTATTTTTTTCTAAAAGATATTTTTTACATTCAAATCTAAAGGACTTAAGTCCATTTCCAATTATTTTATTATTATCAAATGATTTAAATGCTGTCAGGAATATTTTTCCATGATTTGGAAGAATTCTGTGTCCAGATGATACTTCTGAGGTTAAATTCTCTGTCTCATTTGAAACTTTGTTAAAATTTACAAATTTACCAACCTTATTAATAAAACTTTCATATTTAATATTAGTTTGTTCATTTGTTTGATACAGATAAGTAAAAATGGGAGTCAAAAAGATAAAAGCTATAATTAATTTTTTTCTAAATTTGGAAAAAAATATAATTAATATTAATGACGAGGCTATTAAAATAAAAAAAGAAATTCTGTTACTTGCAACAAATGAGCCAAAAA
>MDSZ01183963.1_pt1 | contig 12458 bp, 11 predicted proteins | sample 811201 | NCBI WGS metagenome assembly MDSZ01 (sample SAMN05326647, study PRJNA326480) | marine metagenome | isolation source: seawater | place: Indian Ocean: North | collected 2010
AAAATAAAAGGCAAAAAAATTATACTAAATCCTAAAGATGAGATAATTTTAGATAACAACAAAACTTCATTTAAGATTTCAAAATACAAACATGACACAGAAGCATTTCTTAAGTTTAATGAGGCTAACAAATCTCTTTATTTCAAACTTTTAGATGACGAAAAAAAACTGGAGAATCAAAGAAATTTTGTAAAAGCATTAAAAAAATTCAAAAATTTGATTACGAAAAATTTTATCAATGTAAAGAAAATGAAATATAAAGTTCAGATAAATATAAAAAGTAATTTTGTGATAAAAAAAATATTAAATTTAAATTTTTCAAATAGAAAATTTAATTTTTCTAAAAAAAATTCTAAAATTAAAGATTTAGAAATAAATATCGAAGAATATAAGTTTATCAATCTAGCATTTAATAGATATCCTTATAATTTTTATTCTCTATTAAATGGCTGTTTAGTTTGTGAGAGAAAAAATAAAAAACTATCTAAAAATGAAATTTATTTTTGGAATTGGCTTAATAGTTTAAATTTTAGACATTCAAATTGAATTCGGTAAAATCGATAATATATAAATTTTTATCAGATGGTGGATTAAATAATGGTGACAAAGTTTTATTGCATTCAAATATCTCAAAATTATATAAAAGACTGATTGAAGAAAATTTTAAATCAAATGTTGAGGACATATTAAATATAATAATTGAATATATCGGACCATCAGGAACCCTTGTAATACCTACCTTCAATTTTGATTTTTGTGATGGAAAGACATACGATTTTTTAAAATCGAAATCTCAAATGGGGGCTTTATCTGAGGCTGCAAGAGTAAAAGCTCAGTATAATAAAAGTTGGCATCCTGTTTATTCATTTGTTTTTTTTGGGAATATACCTTTCGAAGAATTAAAAAAAGAAAATTATACTGCTTTTGGAAGAGATAGTGTTTTTGAATGGATAACAGCCGAAGATGGAAAAATTTCAATTATTGATTTACCTGATCAAAACTCAATGACTTATTATCATTATGTCGAAGAAAAAAATAAAGTAAGTTGGAGGTATCAGAAAAAATTTGAAGGTGAATATATTTTTGCCGACAAATCAAAAAAAAAAATAAACGCTGAAATATTTGTAAGAAATCTCAATCCAGAAATAATAACCAAAGTAGGAAAAATGGAAAAGATTCTTTGGGAGAAAAAATTATATAAGTCGAAATTTCCATTTACGAATATTGGATGTAGGTCAATAAGAGCTAGAGATATTAAGGCTGAAACCGAAAAGATCATTTCCTCTGGTAATGCAAAAGGGGTGCTTTACGATATAAAATGAGATATCTAATAAAATTGGGAAAAAAACTATGGCCATTAAATAGAAGCCTGACAGGTCAAGATAACAGAAGAACATTGTTAATATTAAAAGAAAAAATTCCAAATTTAAAAATCAAATATTTTAGATCAGGAAGTAGAGTTTTTGATTGGGTTATCCCAGATGAGTGGAATGTTAAAGATGCATATATAAGAGATAAAAATAATAAAAAAATAGTTTCTTTTAAGAAAAATAATTTACATCTTGTTTCATATTCACAAAAAATAAAAACAACTTTAAATAAAAATCAACTTATTAAAAAACTTTTTTCTAATAAAAGTCTAAGTAATGCCATTCCTTATGTAACTTCATATTATAAAAAAGATTGGGGATTTTGTATTACACATAATCAAAAAATAAAGATTTTAAAAAGATATAAAAAAAAAGATAAATTTAAAGTTATCATAGACTCAAGTTTTAAAAAAAAAGGACTAATGCATTATGGTGAAGTTTATATACCTGGAAAAAGCAAAGAAGAAATACTCCTTACCACTTACATATGTCATCCATCAATGGCTAATAATGAACTTTCTGGTCCACTTGTAACTCTAGCAATTACAAAATATTTTGAAAAAAAAGATAACTTGAGATCTATAAGAATTTTATTTATTCCAGAGACAATTGGATCAATTGCTTACATTCATAAAAATTTAAAAAGATTAAAAAGAAATGTAGTCGGTGGATATGTGGTAACTTGCATTGGTGATGACAAAAGTTTCTCATATTTAGAGACAAAATATGGGAATACAATTTCTGATCAGGCTGCATTACAAGCTTTTAAAAAATATAAAATAAAATTCAAAAAATACTCATTTTTAAAAAGAGGTTCAGACGAAAGACAATTTAATTCTCCACATGTTAATCTCAATCTTGCTTCGATAATGAGATCAAAATATGGAGAATATAAGGAATATCATACATCTTTGGATAACTTTGACTTTGTAAGTGTCAAAGGATTGGAAGGAGGGTTTAAGGTTTTAAAACAATCAATTAAATATTTACTCAAACTCAAATTCAAAAAAGACTTAAATATAATTAATAATAAATATCCTATAGCCAAACAAATATGTGAACCTCATTTAAGTAAAAGAAATTTAACTTATCATTTAAGTAATTTATCAAGATTGAAAAAAAAATATGATTTAAAAACTGAAATTTTAAATTTCTTACAATATGCTGATGGATCTAATGATATAAAATTGATTGCAAAGTATACAAAGTCAAATTTAAGAAGAACTCGATCGATTTTAAAATTGTGTAAAAAAAATAAACTTATTATTTAAATTTTTTTAAATTTCAATAAAGTTTTTTCAATACTCTTACAAATGTATTTTATATCTATTTTTTTTAAATTAACATGCATTGGTAATGATAAACTATTATTAAAATATTCTAGTGATTGGCTAAGATTTGGTGTTTTTAAATATTTATATAAAGGATGAAAAAATACAGGTATATAGTGTACTTGGCATAATATATTAGATTTAAATAATTCTTGGATAAATTTATCTCTGTCTATTTTTAAATTTTTTAAGTTTAGATTGATAATATATAGATGATTTGAAGATAATTGATCTTTTTGCAAGACAGGCAAATTTAAATATTTTTTAAATTTAATAAGGGCTTTTTTATAAATTTGAAAATTTTTGTTCCTAATCTTGATGAATTTATCTATTTTCTTTAATTGTGAAATACCTAGGGCACTAGCAATATCACTTAGTCTATAATTATAGCCTGGAAGTATTACTTTATAATCCCAATTATATTTGGTTAAATTATTTTTTTTTCGCAAAATTCCATGATTTTTTAAAAATTCAACTTTTTTAAAAATATTTTTATCATTTGTTGATACTATTCCTCCTTCCCCTGTGGTGATAGATTTAACAGGATGTAAAGAAAATGTTGCAATGTCACTATATTTACAACATCCTACATATAGTTTTTTTTTGATAGAATATTTTGCCCCTAAAGCATGACAAGCGTCTTCAATTAAGTAAAAATTATATTTTTTTTTAAGTTTATAAAACTCATGAAAATTAGTTGGGAAACCAGCGTTATACATTGTCACAACTGCCTTAATTTTTTTTAATTTATTTACTTTTATACATTCCTTGAGAGTTTTAGGTGTCATTTGGCCTGAATATTTGTCTACATCAGCTAGGTAAATTTTTGCACCTAGATTATGGCAAATATTTATTGATGCTATAAAATTTATTGCTGGTAAAATAACTTTATCTCCTTTTTTGAGGTTAATAGCCAACATTGATAGATGCAAAGCAGCAGTTCCACTGGAGCAACTTGATATATATTTTGAATTTAATTTAATTTTTAATTTTTTTTCAAAATTTTTTGTTACAGGTCCTGTGGTTAAAAAATCACTTTTTAGAACATTAATTACACTAGTAATATCATCCTTTTCTATATTTTGTGATCCATATCTAATAATTTTTTTTTTCATAAATATTAAAATATCTTGATATTTCTTTTGAATTTAGTCGACCCATAGTAATTACAATAGGATACGCAAAATTTTTCTCTTACCTCTTGAACTCTTTTTTGATTCCACCATTTATCAATTTCAATATGATTTATATTTACAAAATCAATTGCTTTTTTTAAGTCTTTGAAAACAATATTGTTTTTTTCTAAGGATTTGAAAATTTTTAAAAAGTTTTTATCAAAGTTCATGTTTATTGTCTCATCATAAATCAATATTGTTGGTTTATTATAAAATAAAGACTCTAAAAAAGGGGTTCCTAAAAAAAAGTTTATACATAAATTTGCAGTTTTTAAACTATTTTTTAGTGACAATATTTTCCAATTCTCAAACTTTGGTTTATTTATCTTTAATTTAATAGATTTTTTTAAGTAATCAAAATTATTATCTTGAATTCTTAAATATATCTTGGATTTAGGAATTTTTATTTTGTTATAAAATTCTAAAAAATATGTGAAAGTTTTAATATTTATTCTATTACCGTTTTCAAAACCGTTTAATGGTCTGATGGGGTTATCTGGAAAACCGTATAGAAAAATTAAAGCTTTATTATCATTAGAACTTCTAAATTTTTTTACGGGTAGAGGTATTACATCTTTTGTATAAAAAAAATTTTTATAATCTAATTTGGTGTTATTACCCCAAGAAAAAAATTTGTCTGAAATTTTAGAATCTATATTTACGTTGTAAATATCTTCATCCGCAAAAATACCGCCATAACCATGTTGAAACAAATAAAATTTAGCTTTATTTGAAACTTCTTTAGCAACAAATAATTTAAAAAGTTCATCATAATATTGACCATAGGATGTACATATATAATCAAAATTTCTCGGCCAATTCAAATCTTTATGAGCACTTTCAAGAAATTTATAATTCTCTAGAAATATTTTTGGAATATTTTCCGAAACAAATTCATATAAAAACTTATTAAAGTTAGTAGTTTTTTTTGAAAATAACTGATGTAGTTTATCTCTAATTTTATAGTCAATTTTTACTTTGTTGAAGATTTTTTTTTTTGAGTAAAAGTAGTTAAAAAAAAGATTTTTTTCAAGTAAATCTAAAATTATTTTCTTATTGAAGCTAGTATTATAAAATAAAATTTTTTTTTTTAAATTCATATAAACAACTTTGGAAACATTCAGTCCATAATGATGATTAGAATTAGTTTTTTTAGTAAAATTTCGTCTCAATTCATATTCTTCGTTTTTAATCTTATTTTTATGAATAAATTTAACTATCCTAATAAAAGTATAATGTGCCCAAAGTTTATCTAAGGATGTTGAGTTCGAAATGTGATAGTGAAGTGTATTTTCAGTGACAAAAATCTTTTTATCTAATTTTAAAGAAATAAATTTTGAAAAGTTTGATGGTTTAATTTTTTCAGCTATTTGCCATATAGTATAAATATCTACAACAAAAGTGAATAACCATCGACTCAATAAAATTTCCCAATATCTTTTATTGTAATTTTTATTATGTATTAAATTCAAGTTTTTTTTTAATTGTTTCAATAAATCTTCGTAAACATAATTTATTTTGATGCTATCAAATGTTTTATTTTTTGAGTCATCAGATTTATAAAAATTTAAAATGTCTCTTTTGTTTAAATTCTCATTATCTAAATAACTTTTATTATTTTTACACCAGTCACCTAATAAAATTAAATTTTCTTTCATTAAAGCATCTTGATTTTTTTTTGTCAAAAGATCTTCAAAATTAAACGATACTAATTTTTTTTTAATTTTTTTTTTCATTTTAATTAAAAATTTAGTTTCAAAAGTGGTTACCGACTTTAATATAATCTAATAAATAGATTAATATGATATTCCTAATAATATTACAAATTCAAAACAAAATACTTTATAAAATTAATAATTTAAATTAATATATAATTTAACTCTCAATTAAAAACCATAAAGTCAATTTTGAAAAAAATATCTAGAAACAAAGTTATATTAGGAACCGCAAACTTAGCGTCAAACTATGGTATCAACAATTCAAATATTCTTAAAAAAAATAGCATACCAAAATTTTTCAAATTTTTAAGAAAAGAAAAAATTCAATACATTGATACTGCTGAAAAATATAAAAATAATAACAAAATCCTAAATAAAATAAATGCAAGTAACTTTAAAATAATTAATAAGATTTCTATAAATAATAAAAAAATCAATAAAAAAAAAATATTTGATCAAATTAAAAATGATCTAACAAAACTTAAATTAAAGAATTTCTATTGTGTGATGTTACATAATACAGAATGTTTAAAGAATAATAAAAAATCAAAAATTTTTGAGATCCTCAGGGAATTAAAAAAAAATAAATTGACAAAAAAAATTGGTTACTCAATTTACGATAAAAAGGAACTTGATAGATTTTATAGATATTTTAAACCAGACATAATACAGGGCCCATTAAATTTATTTAATCAAGAATTATTAAGGAGTGGCTGGCTCAGAAAACTCAAAAAAGACAAAGTAAAATTCCACGCTAGATCAATCTTTTTACAAGGACTTTTGCTTAAAAAAAAAAAATGAATTACCAGTTTACTTTAAAAAATATTTTAAACATTTTGATAAATATTATTTTTTTTTAGAAAAAAATAGAATTTCACAAATGTCACTTTGTTTGAATTTTATATATCATTTAAAATTTGTGGACAAAATAGTTGTTGGAGTTGACTCAAAAAAAAATTTAGTTGAAATTTTAAATTTAAATGTTTCGAATAGGATAGATATGAGCAAATTATATATATTGAATACGAATACAAAAGGGATAAAAGATCCGAGATCATGGCAAAAAAAATATTAAAAAAAAAGAATACTGGTCCTAAATTATTTCAAAAAGCAAAAAAATTAATTCCTTCTGGGAATATGATGATTTCTAAAAACCCAGATTTATTTCTACCAAATGCTTGGCCTAGTTATTTCAAAAAAACAAAAGGTTGTTTCATCTGGGACTTAGATAATAAAAGATATATTGACATGTCTTTAATGGGTGTAGGAACGAATATTTTAGGTTATGCGAATAAAAAAGTTGATGGTGCTGTAAGCAAAGTTATTAAAAAAGGGAATATGAGTACACTTAATTGCCCTGAAGAAGTTAAATTAGCTGAAAAATTAATAGAGCTTCATCCATGGTCTCAAATGGTAAAATTTACTAGAAGTGGTGGAGAGGCTAATGCTGTAGCCATTAGAATTGCAAGAGCAGCCTCAGGGAAAGACAATGTAGCATTTTGTGGCTATCACGGTTGGCATGATTGGTATTTAGCTACAAATTTAAAATCTAAAAACAAATTAAATAGTCATCTAATTAAAAATTTAGAAATTTTAGGCGTACCGCAAAATCTAAATAATACGATATATCCGTTTAAGTATAATGATTTTGATAGGCTTAAATTTATAATTGAAAATAAGAATATTGGTGTAATTTGCATGGAGGTAATGCGAAATGAGGAGCCTAAGAATAACTTCTTAAAAAAAATAAGAAATTTAGCAACTAAAAAAGGTATAGTATTAATTTTTGATGAATGTACTTCGGGATTTAGAAAAAATTTTGGAGGATTGCATAAATTATATGGTGTGAACCCTGACATCGCTATTTTTGGTAAAGCTTTAGGAAATGGTTATGCAATTAACGCTGTGATAGGTAAAAAAGACATAATGGAAAACGCTCAAAAAACTTTTATCAGTAGTACGTTTTGGACAGAAAGAATAGGTCCAGCAGCTGCCTTAGCCACATTAGAAGAAATGAAAAGAATAAAATCTTGGGAAATAATAAATAAAACTGGAATGAAAATTATTAAGTCCTGGATGAATTTGTCAAAAAATTATGATTTAGGTCTTAAAATTAATGGTTTACCTGCTCTTGCTAGTTTTAATTTTGATAGTGTTAATTTTCAAAAATATAAAACATTAATCTCTCAAGAAATGCTTAAAAATAATATACTAGCATCCAATTCTATATATTCCTCTATTTCTCACTCCAATAAAATATTGGAAATTTACTTTGAAAAATTGGACATTATTTTTAAATTGATTAAAAAATGTGAGGATGGCTTTAACATAAACAAAGTTTTAAAATCTTCAGCTGCAGGGACTAGTTTTAGTAGAATTAATTAAATGCAAACATTTAAAAGATTGATTATTATTCCAGCAAGGGGTGGTTCAAAAAGAATTAAAAATAAAAACATAAAAAAATTTAGAGGTAAACCAATAATTTTTTATTCAATAAATAGTGCTAAAAAAAGTAAACTTTTTGACTTTATTCATGTTTCCACTGAAAGTTTAAGGATAAAAAAAATTTTAAAAAATATATTAAAGATTAATTTTATGCGCCCCAAAAATCTATCTTTAAGCAAAACACCAATCCATGAAGTATTAAAAAATGTTGTTGAAAATTTTATTAAAAATGGAATAAAGTTTAAAGAAATTTGGTGTATGATGCCGTGTGCGCCGAATATAAACTCTGATGATTTGATAAAAGCCTCTAATTTCTATGAGAAAAAAAAAAGAAAATTACCTGTTTATTCAGTCTCAAAATACAAAGTCCCAATTGAGTGGTCTAATAAATTAGATAAAAAAGGAATTTTGTCTCCAATAAACAGAAAAGCTCAAATGATAAGGTCTCAGGATTTAAAAGATAAATATTATGATGCCGGACAATTTTATATATTTCCTGGAAATAAAATATCTAAATTAAATTTTAAGAAAAATAATTTTTTAAGATATGGATATGTTTTACCTTTTTCAAAATCAATAGATATTGATGATGATGAAGATTGGAAAATTGCTGAGAAAATTCATTAAATTTTAGATAAAATTATTTCATATATTGTAAATATTTATGGTAAAATATGTCTTTTATCTTCATATACTTTTTAATTAAAAAATTATTTCTATTTTCAGTTTCAAAAACGCTTTGCGTTGGGTCCTCATTTCTAACTGCAAATAAATATTTTTCATTATCTGACATTTGATTTATTACTTCTTGACTCAAAAATCTTTTTTGATCTAATTGTTGAAGTTCAGATCTTTCTCTAAAATTGATAAATATAGTTCTTCTTTTTTTTCCGTTAAAATTCTTACCTGCAAAGTGCCACGTATATATATTCAATAATACAATATTAAATTTTTTAACATTAACCACTGCCGGTTCTAAATGATTACTATCAATAAAGTTTTGAGAAGGTTCACCTAATATTTTATGTGTTCCTGGATAAATATTTAAAGCTCCATTATCTTTGTCTGCATTATCCAAATATATAAAAGCACTACATTGATTATAATTAAAATACTTAAATTGCCTTGGTCTAAAATCTATATGTAATGATTGACGATCCCCAAAAGGCACTGGATTTCTAATTTGCATTGAGCTGAATTTGAAAGGTTTTTTTATAACATAATTTACTCCTAGAAGGAGGTCTGAAAGCATAGCAAGTTTTAAGAAAATCCTGTTTTTATTTGGCAAATTCGATACTCTTTGTGCACTAGGTTCCCAATTAACTCCAGCTTTTTTTTTATTTTCCCAGCCACCTTCTAATCCCTCAGAACTACATAGATAGTCAAATTCTCTTTCAATTAAATTAAAATCTAACTTATTTTTTTCCCAAAAAATTTCATCAGTATTTAAAACTGTAAAACCCTTGGTGTCTAACTCATTATAGTTTTTATCATCTATAATACTATTTGTCTTATTGAGAAGACTTATAAATTTATTATGTTCGTCTACTGACTTCATAAATTAAAAATGCGTTCATAATAGTTTTTCTCTAATTTCTTAAAATTTTTTTTTACATCATTTAATGCTGTTTCCTTAGGTAGTTTTTTGATTCTTAGCAACATACTTTTGCTGTTATCCCAAAGCGCTCCTCTTTTTTTTTTTAAGAATTCAAAATCTTCTCTTAAACATGAGATAATTATAGCATCTGTAAATTTGTTATCTTTAAAAATCTTTTTTTTATTTATTCCCTCAATTTTATAACCTAACAATTCCATCAAATTCTGCCATTTATATAAAGCAATAGATTGACCAGCAGTGATTCTATTTATATCTAAATTTTCAAAAGCATGTGTTGTGACTAATGAAATCGACTCTAAAGAATTTAGCACGTTGTTAGAGACATGACCAACTTCTTTATCTAGATTTACAATTAAAGCAATATCTGCTGATTTTTTTTCTAAATTAATACTAGACAGATTTATTACGCCGACAAAATTATTTAACTTATCAGTTATAATAAAAACTAATCTACCTTGTTTTTTACTATTTTGTAAAAATTCAACTTGATCTTCTTTGGTGTTTGGGAATGCTCCATGATCTAAATACCTATTATTTTTTTTTGAATTAATAAGTTTGTACCAATTTGAATTTTTTGCAAACTTAATGGTAGGAATTTTTAAATTAACTTTATCACCAATTAAAAAAGTATCTAAATCTTTAATCATTTATCTTACTTTAAGCTATCTATATAATTTAGCATATCAGTTTTTATTACTTAATATAAATTTAATTTTTTTTACTTTTTTGTAATTATTCACGAAACTTTTATTATTTACAATATTTAGATCTTTAATGTTATCAATAGAATGCCAAAATCCTTTAATTTTAAGTAACTTACAATTTTTTGATTTTATTGCTTCTGAAAAAAAAGATAATTCAAAATTTTCTGAATTTTTAAATGAATATTTCAATTTTTGAATTAATTTTCTTTTAATTATTGAAATACCAGTGTAATTATAAGCAGTATAATTTCTCTTGTCTCTTACCTTAATTGCATCATAAACTATGTTTCTTTTAAAATCCTCAAGTTTACCATTTTTAATTCCTATAGTTCCATATGGATATATTATTTCACCTGACAGAAATGTAACATTGCTCAATTTTTTTTCATGATTTGAGAAATATTTATTCAAACTTATATCAAATATTGCATCTCCATTTAACAAAACAAAATTTTCCGATCTAATTTTATCAATAATTCTAAACAACCTTAGACCTATAGAACTATTTATTCCTGTAGACACCATATCTATTTTAATCCCAAAACTTTTATTTTTATTTATAAATTTTCTAATTTGATCTCCTTTAAAACCAAGTGGTAAAATTATATGATTAAATTTATTAAATTTTAATTGATTAATTATGTACCAAAGTATTTCTTTTCCCTGAACAGAAATTAAAGTTTTAGGTATTTTTTTGCCCAAAGACCCTAATCTTGTACCTTTTCCACCACAAAGTATTACAGCTGTTCTATTACAATTTTTTTCCATTTATTTATTTACTCGATACATGGGTAATAAATTTTTTTGTGTTATTTTTAAAAATCAATTTTCCTTTAGCATTAAATTTTTTCCAAACAGAAGTTGCAAAATTTTTATTACTCATAAAATTGTTTGACGATACGTGGTAAATCTTTAATTTTTTTGAATAACTTTTAAAAGTTAAATGGCTAATTAAAAAATTTGTAACATACTCTATATCGGTAAAATCTCTTATTTCAGAGGGATTTTTTACAACAAAATTTTTTCCGTTTTTGGCTGCTCTTTTTAATGATGGAAATAATCTAGTATGATTTTCTTTATTTCCAAATACTGGAAATATTCTCATCAATTTGAATTGGCATCTTTTATTATTTCTAGACAAATTGACTAACAAATCTGAAAAAATACATTTACTTAAACCATAATAATTTTTTGGGTATCTTTTTGTAATTAATTTCATAGGTTTTTTATTTTGAACATATTCAGAAGATGTACTTGCGATAATAAATTTTTTACATCCATTGGAAATAGCATCCTCTATGAGAGCGTATGAGTCTATGACGTTAGTCTTAAAAATTGTTTCTATTTCGTCCTCTTTTTTTATTCCAGATGCAGCTAGATGTACAAAAATATCTGTCTTTTTCAGATAATTTTTCCAATTTTTGTTTAGTGATCCTTTTAGCCAATGAACTTGCGGATGTCTTTTTTTTGATTTTCTTCCTAAGGCGTAAACAAAAAAATTTTTATTCTCTTGAAGTTTTTGAATTAAATTTTTACCTATAAATCCATTTGCTCCAGTAATAAAAATATTCATCAAATATTAATTTATATAATTTGTAATTTGATTTCTTGTAAATAATAAAAGATTTTGCTTCTTTTTAAATGCTCTATACCATTTGACAGTCAAATTTACTGCGTCATCAATCGATAAATGTGGTTTCCATTTCAATATACGTGCTGCTCTTGTACTATCTATATTTAAATCTTTTGACTCAAATATTTTGAATTTTTTGTTATAAAATTTTCTTTCTTTTTTTTTTATCAAAATTTTAGATTTAGAATTCATTTTGTAATGAATCTTTTTTGCAAGTTTTAAAACCTTCATATTTTGTTTCGAGCTAGGACCAAAATTCCATGCTACTGAATAATTTTTTCCTTTCTTAGAGTAAAGCTTCTCAGCCAACATTAGATAACCAACCAATGGCTCAATGACATGCTGCCAAGGTCTTGTTGCCTCTGGATTTCTGATAACTAAATTTTTATTTTCATAAAAACATTGTAAGGAGTCTTTTACAATTCTATCTTTTGTCCAATCTCCACCACCAAAGCAATTTCCTG
>MDSZ01054522.1_pt1 | contig 12456 bp, 12 predicted proteins | sample 811201 | NCBI WGS metagenome assembly MDSZ01 (sample SAMN05326647, study PRJNA326480) | marine metagenome | isolation source: seawater | place: Indian Ocean: North | collected 2010
ACTGAGTAAGCTAAAACCTACTATCATTTAGGTAGAAGAGAGAAATATAAAGATATCAAGAATCAATAGGGTTTAAATGTGCTCGACTCAAACATCAAACCTATGGGGCCGGTAACAATAATTGGTAACATAAGAACAATTATTAGGGCTATAACATCACAAATCAAAAATGGTATTGCTGCCCTATATATTTGTGGCATGGTAGTACCCTTAGGTGCCACACCCTTCATAACAAAAAGACTTGCACCGAATGGCGGTGATGTTGTGCCTGTCTCTATAGCAATCAAAAAAAGTACAGCAAACCAAATGCTGTTAAATCCTAACTCCTCAACGATTGGTATAAAAATAGGAAGAGTGACCAGCATAATCGGTACGGGACTCATAACCATACCTAAAACGATAACTGTTATAAGCATTAGAATTATTAGTACAATCGGACTAGTGCCAAAACTTAGAACCGTGTTTACCAGCCCTACGGTTGCGCCAGTAAACGCTAACATCTGCGTAAAAGCTAAAGCTCCAGAAATAATCATAAGCAACATCACTGAAATTTCCAAACTACCTATCATAGCCTTTTTAAATACATTCCAATTCATCCGACCCTGAAAACAAGCTAGTAGAAATGTACCTAAAGCACCTGAAGCTGCTGATTCACTTGGTGTTGCTAATCCAAGAAATATCACCCCAACAACCATAAAAATAATAAAAGAAACTGGTAAAATGTGAATCAGTGTAGCCCATAACTTTTCAGATAGAGGAATTGGTTCAACTGCAAATGCTGGTGCCACCTCTGGATCTAGGGCGCATCGACCAATAATATAAATGGCGTAGAGTATTGCCATGATTATACCAGGTAGAATAATGGCAATTAAAATTTGCCCAATCGACAGTTCAGCTACAACACCTAACAATACTGCCAAACCACTTGGTGGCACCATTATTGCTAAACCTCCACTACCTAGTATTGGGCCTAGAGACATTGGTTTTCCATACCCCCGTTTTTCCATTTCAGGCACCAAAGAAGACCCCAGTAGCGCCACACTTCCCATACTATTACCTGTTAAGGCTGCAAAAAGTACACCACCACCAACAGCCAATAGTGCCAGTCTTCCTTTAAGATTGCCAAACCACTTGTCTAGAGCGTCGAGGAGGTTAACACCAATCCCCGAGTGGAACATTATTTCTCCCATCACAAGAAATAAAGCCACTGGAACCAAGGTGAATGTACTAAGAGAATCTGAAATCTGAATAACCAGCTGCGACATCCCTGGCAACCCACCAAAAAAGAAATAGGCACCAACAATATTTACCACTAAGAAAGTAAACGCCACCGGCATACCGATGAACATTAGAAAAAAGAGTGACCCCATTATCAAAAGAAATGCTTCCCACCATTCCATGTAATTAGTCCTCTTTTTCGGTGGCTAGATTTACTGCCAATGGCAATCCAAGAATAGCTCGAATTCCACGACGGACGAATTGGAAGCCAAGTAGAAATAGGCCAAAGGGAACGACAGCGGTTATCCAAAATGTATAAGGAGCCATTATTGTTGTTTCTCGTATGTCGTTTTGAAATTGATCAATAACAACTAAAACACCAAACCAACACACGACAAAACATGCGAGGGCCGCTACAATTGACAATATACAGTGAACGTATGCCTTCGTACGCGGTGCAAAAGTCTCAAGAATTAAATCAAGGGAAACATGTTTATCATTACCAAGAACCCAGGCGGCAGCAAGAAAAGTTGAATAAAGCAAAGTTATTTCGCTTAAATCGATGAGCCAGGGATTTGTTATAGGAGAAAAGGAGCGCGTAACAATTTCTACGCAGATAGCAATAATTATAAGAACCAACATAGTGCAAGCAATATAAGCAAGCACTTGATTTATTTTATCAAACCATCTTGATACGAGTGATAGCCGACCAAACATCAAAGAACACCTTTTCAAAGTGCCAAATTAATTTGGAGGACTACCCTTACAAGTAATCCTCCAAAAGCCTTTTTCACTTTAAAACCAAAAAGACAAGTTTACTTCATCAACAATTTCTCAAGCTTAGCTCCTTCCTTGGGTGCCTTTTTCTTCACAGCCGCCCAAGCCGCATCATAGACTATCTTGTTAAACTTGGCTGTAACCGCTGAAGAAAATTTAGTTCCAGGAAGTCCTGCTTTATCAACTGCAGCGTAACTGCCATTAATCACGGGTTTCCAATTAGCTTCAAAAATCGGCGGATCAACATTACGAACGTAGTTTAGCACTTTCGCCCTAGTTGCACTTGGAATTTTAGCCCAAGATTTTGGATTTACTAGGAAATGAAAAACAGCAGTATAAAAACCTTCATGTATCCAATCACCGAGTACACCTTTATAAATCTTGGCAACCCCAGGAATTCCAGTAACAAAACCTTTGACAACTCCTCTTTCCATTGATGTGTAAATTGCTGGCATTGGCAAGACTATGGGGTTGCCGCCTAATGCCTTAACAGCAGGAGCAATCGCCGGAAAAACTCTAATTTTCAAACCCTTAATATCCTCCAGCTTTTTAATCGGATTCCTGAGAAAGATGTGAAAACTCTTATTAGACATCGGAAGCTCTCCGACATAAATAAGCCCTTTTGCTTCATGAAGCTCAGCAAAATAATCATGAAAGCCAGCAGCCTTTCTTTCTGCATATGTTTTATTTGAATAATTTGAAGCTCCAGATACATTCAAGATCCCATTCACGTAACTGGGGCTAGTTATAGTAGCATCAACCGAACCCAACCTAACGGCAGCTGGCTGCTTAAACTGCGGAACAGCCTCAGGACCACCACGCCAATCAATATGGAACTCACCCTTCAAAGCGGCATTTATCCTTTTTACAAAACCACCAAATGATTTTCCCACTGGGTGCTTAGCAGGCAACATTGTTACCATTTTAATTTTTGCTTCGGCTGCCTTTGCTTGTTGCCCATCAATGACAAAAAACAGGCCTGTCAGTAGCACAAAGTAAATTGTAAATATTTTTTTCATCTCAATATATCTCCCCGAGATTAGGTTTCGTTTAAGAAATCGTTCATCGCTGCGGATGATACAAACAATATCCAGCTTAAGCAATTGATATAACTAAAAATATTGTGTTGGTAAATTTGCCCCTAAAAATAAAGCAAAAACAACAATGGTGGTAAAACTGAAAGGTCAATACTTTAACCCACAATTACCGCTAAAAATTAGGTATTTTCCGACAAATTAGCCATTAATTCCATCCACCTTGGTATGACCTCAGGCAGCCTCCTCCCCATTCCACATTCAGTAGATATTCCAAAATGCTCTAGATATTTAGAAGCAGTGCCTATCCGGGCAAGATTACCAGCAAACCCATCTTCCTCATGAATTAATCCCAGGAAAAAGTCTTGGTTTTCCTCAGTTTCCCATTTTGTTAGGGGTTTAAAATATTCCTCGTCCTTTCGATCAATAGGAACTGGCACGTGTATGAAATTAATTTTTCTATCTATCTGTGCTTTCAACTCATTAAGTGTCCGAATGCAGGTTGACAAATCTTCCGGTTCTTTCCAATGTTGATTATTCATACTCCCATAACAAAGATGATAACCCAACTCTGCCTGTGCAGGGATTGTCTCTCCCAATTTAGCTAATCTAGATATCAGTATGTCCCATTCATCATCAAAAGTTGCTTTATAGACTTTCTCAAAAATACTCATTTCGGTTGCCACATCCCATTGGATGGCTATTGTCTCAGGGTCAAGCCTTTCGAAAATATATTTTACCTCATTGATAATTGCTTCTTCATATAAAGGATAAATCACTTCTTGAAATTCGTAACTGATAAATGAGTAAACTGGAGCAAAAGCAGTAGGGATAGAAATTAAAAATTTAGATTTTGGAGACAAAATGCCAGCATCTTGTTTTTGAGAAAAAATTTTGTGAGATAGAATAGCCTCCTCGGCAAAACCCAATATACCAAACTCAATATCCTTAGTACTTTTGCCCTTCGAAACGGCATAAGGAGCATTGAGTTGATAGTCCCGTTCTTTAAATTTACATTGAACAAGTGCCGGTTGCTGGGCAAAAATATTTTTTTGCCATCCTATCCAGTTCAACCGGACCCCAGTCTCCCCATCAGGGACCCTTTGACACGAGTTACGAAGATATTTACCAACCAAATCGAAAACGTCAGCTGATTTTGTCAGAGGGATGCTGCCAACAAGATGTACACTTCTTCTCTTCTTCATCAAAACATGTCGCAATTGCTCTTTTCTGCAGTTAATGACATCCAACAAGTGTAAGGAACTCTCATATTTTTGGTTTAGTTGTTGCTAAACAAAGAGCCATCTTGTGAAAAATTCCTAGTATAGATATATCTTAAATAGACTAGTTTTTCCCAACACCTTCGTGAACCCAAGAGGCATGATTTTGAACTGTTTTTGTTTTCGTCCACTCGTCCAGCATTGCCTCGGAACTTGAACGTAATTTTTCCATCATTTCAGGCGTCTCAGTTCGTACTGTAAGTTCCAGACGGTGACCGTTAGGATCGTGAAAATATATTGACTTACAAAAACCATGATCTGTTGGACCAATAACCTCTACACCAGCCGCTTCCAATGCCTTTTTTTTCTCTAACTGTTCTTCCTCATCTTCAACCACTAATGCTAGATGTTGCACCCAAGATGGTGTGTTTGTATCTTCTATTGCCGGCGGGGAACCAGGAACTTCAAAAAAAGCAACACAACTTCCATCTTTCATAGCGAAAAATATATGCATATAGGGACATTTTTCTCCGGTTGAGGGAACTGTCTCTTCTGAAACTGCCGCATAATACTCTAATCCCAATAAGTTAACATAAAAATCCGCCGTTTCCTTTGCATCCTTGCATCTATAGGCCACATGATGAAGTTGTTGGACGGCCATTTTATTCTCCATTTCCTGTTTTAAATTAGTTTTGAACACTGTTTTACAATGAAAAACAGTATATTCACAAGTTGACTTTATGCAAACTTTTCAAATAAGCATGATGCAACAATTATCGACACTTGTTACAATCGTTTTGGTAAATATAATTAAAATTGGAATTAGTAATTTGGGAGGAACACATGACAGATAACCCTATTGATGGATTTTTTCTAAAAAAAGAAGACTTCAAATTTATTGGAGAAGGTTTACAGCGACCTGAATGTATTTTAGCCGAAAAAGACGGCACATTATGGTCTGCTGATGCTAGAGGAGGTGTCGTTAGGATTGATGCGAACGGAAACCAAACAGTTATTACCCAGTCCCACTCGGCAGAGGCTTTCCAAAGCTCAGATGATGATGCACAGAAATTTGTAGACGGCACATTACCAAACGGCCTCGCTTTTGCCAGTAATGGTGACATACTGATATCCAATTTTGGCACTGATTGCCTTGAACGCATGACTAGGACTGGTGATACTGAAGTGATGTTTGACTCCGTAGACGGAGAGCCCATCGGCAAAGTAAACTTCGTATGCCGAGACAGCAAAGATAGAATATGGATAACTATCTCCACAATGTTGCACGACTGGCCAAAAGCAATAAATAAGGACCTAGTTGATGGCAGAGTTTTGTTATATGAGGAAGGAAAAGGAGTTCGGATTGTTGCAGACGATGTACATTTTTCCAATGAGTGTAAACTGGATAAGAATGAAGAGTATTTATATGTTGTGCAGACATGTGGGCGAAATATAGCCAGATATAGGATCAAGGAAGATGGATCCTTAGGGCCAAAAGAAATTTATGGACCAAATGACCATGGTCGTCTTATCGACGGTATCGCTTTTGATGCACATGGAAACCTCTGGGGAACACATGTAATGAATGATGGTATTTTTGCTATCAAGCCTGATGGGGATCTTCACATTATATTTGATGACTCTAGTCCCGAAGAAGTAAAAATGCTCGATGACGCTTTTCAAGCTGGCACAGTAGACACTGAATTACTCCTACAATGTGGAGGGGGCATTGCCACCTGGTGTGCATCCATTACTTTTGGTGGACAAGACCTCAAGACGGTCTATGTAGGAAGCCTCAGAGCAACCAACATCCCTTATTTTCAATCTCCTGTTGCAGGACTTCCAATGGTACACTGGAATGAATAAAAATATATTTCGTTAGTAAAAACTCAAGATTTAGATCTTAGGAATATATTATTAAGCATCATGGAGATAAGACTTGAAAACTAATACCCTATCTAAGGCTTCCAGAGTCGCTAAAGACAAAAAATCAAATCCACAGGAGATTGACGAACTTTGGCTAACAATCGAGAACACACCCGAGGACCGTATAGAAATATTACGTAAAATGGAGAAACTCCAACTTTCAATTACTGAGACAAAAATGAAATTAAAGCATTAGAATAATAGTATTAAATATTTTCTCTCTGAAATATAACACCAATTATTATTTGGTGTATCCAATTTGCTCACTTAAAACCCTTTTTAGTCAATGCGGTGATTTGCTTTTGAGCCGTGTCCAATTTTTTCCTCAATTCTTTGTTTTCTTCAACTTTTTTCGTTATTTTTTCAAGTCCCTGGTTCAACCGCCTAAGAGCTTTTTTGTGTTCCGTCCTGAGTTTTCTTAATTCATTTTTTTGGTTCTGACTTATTTTATTTTGTTTCTTAAAATTTTCCTTCAAAATCAGTAATTCTTTTTCTAGGCGCACATTTTGGTTATTTGTACTCCTGTTTTTAGTTTTTAAGCTACTCAACTCCCCTACCATCTTCTTAGACTGACGTTGCAATTTACTATTTAAATCTTTTAACTTTTTTTCTAACTTACTATTGGATTTTTGTTCTAACTTAAGTAAGTCTTTAGTAGCTGCTAGTTGAGATCGTAACTTAATGGTATCTTGATTAGTACTCCCGATGGACGTAATTAATTGACCCACTCTCTTCGTTAACCCTTCAAGCTCTTCCGCTTGAGACTTTGACGCAGATTTAGTTTTTTCTATAATAACCTTAGTTCGCTCAATTAAACGATTTGTTTCTTCAAATTCTCTAAGCCCTTCTTTTCCAAGAACAGCCTGATTTTGAGCCAAGACATTACTCGCAAAGCCCAAAACAAAAAGTAATGCTAGCGTCCTAATCAATACCACCTCACATGTTTTCTTATAAACAAAATAAATTTACGCCCAATAAAAGTAAGTGTAATTAAATAAGTAAAGCAATATAACTATTATTCATTGTTCTCGCATTTTGTATTTAATGTCATATTAAAAAAACGCTTTTTCAAGAAAGAAAAATAAAAAAGGTATATTAATTGACCAAGGATAAAAAGTCTTCCCTGACAGGTATTTTATTGATGACAGCGGCAGTTCTCTTATTTGCCTGCAAAGATGCACTGGTAAAATCAACTGGAGGCTATTACTCACCCATATTAATAATGTGGCTACAGTTAAGCTTCATGGCAATTATGTGGCTTCCTTTTCTAATCGCATATCATGGTTGGCGGTCATTACTCCCCAAACCATTTCTTTGGCAATTTGTCAGGGGCGCTAGTATTGCCGTTGGAATGGCACTTGCCTACTGGTCAATCATATTAATACCTATGACTGATGCTATAGCTATGGCCTTTGTTGCACCATTAGTAGTAGCAACTTTGTCTCCATTCCTGCTTAAGGAAAGCATTGGAGTGTATAGGATATTGGCTGTAATATTTGGGTTTGTTGGAGCGTTGATTTTACTTAGACCTCTATTTGTTGGAGAAGGTCTGGGTTATTTAATTGGCCTACTCTCCGGCATAGCTTTTGGAATATACTATACAGCAAATCGCCGTACAGCTGCTGCTCAAAGCTCTTCAATAATGGTGGTTGTGTATCCCGCATATATTGGGACAGTTTTAATAACCCCCTTTGTTCCCCTGACTTGGACATCCCCAAGAATAGATGACTCAGCAGTCATTATTGGATTCATGTTACTGACCTATATTGGACAGACATTACTGTTAACCGCTTTCCGGTTTGGAGAAGCCACAGTGGTTGCACCTTTTCATTATATGCACTTGGTTGGAGCGACTGTCTTGGGATACATATTTTTTGCGGAAATCCCAGATTTTTATACTTGGTTTGGCGTCGTCATAATCGTAGCCAGCGGACTATTTATTGCCTTTAGAGAAAATCGCGCCAATTGAGGGCTAAAACACAATCTTTACAAGCATTGGGGACAGCGTAGTATATAAATAGTATTCGATTACTAAAGTTTGGTGAGAGATATCATTTAAACAAACGAGGGACAAAATGGCATTCATATGCGCAAAGGTCATTATGGAAGATGTCCAAGATACAAAAAGCTTATTAAAGGTAATGGAAAAAGAGGGATTTGGTACGGATGATATTGTCGGCATTGCCGCTAAAACTGAGGGAAATGGAGGCGTTAATGATTTTGGCCGAGTACTAGTAGATCGTATGTTAAGGGACTTTTTTGTTTCAAACGGCAGCCGCACACGCGAACAGGCAATGGAAATCCCAATAGCTCTATCGGGAGGATGCCCAGGATTTATCACACCTCATCTTAATGTTTTTGCAAAAGTTAAGGATACAAAACCGACGGATGAGCCTCGACTAGCAGTGGGAAAATCAATTTCTGAAGCAATATTACCTGAGGATATTGGCCGACCTGAAGGTGTGCGTAAAATTGCCGAAGGTGTAAAAATTGCAATGGCTGATTCGGGCATCCAGGACCCTAAAGACGTACATTATGTGCAAACTAAATCACCCTTGCTAAGTATGGAGAGGATCGCAGAGGCTTTAAATAGAGGTAAAACAGTTGTGACTGAGGAAGCCAACGAATCGATGGCTATCGGAAATGCTACTGCTGCTTTGGGTGTGGGTGTGGCCCTTGGTGAATTTGATATGCCTAGAGATGAGCAGATAGGGAAAGATCTTGACCTTTACTCTTCTGTAGCCTCGTGCTCAACCGGAGTAGAGCAGGACGAAGCTCAAATTATGGTTGTTGGAAACAAGCGTGGAATTGGTGGACGTTTTCGTATAGGTCATTCTGTGATGAAAGATGCGCTGGACATTGATGGAGTTTATGACGCCATTCGAGATGCTGGACTAAACTTACCTGAACACCCACATCCAAGTGATCTAGGCAACGCTTTAGTAAACTGCTTCGTTAAGTGTGAAACTGATCAGATGGGACGTTTGCGAGGGAAACGACTAGTGTCATTAAATGACTCAGACGTACATCATACACTGCACACAAAGGCTGCCGTGGGAGGTGTTGTTGGCGCTATTACAGGTGATCCCGCTATGTTTATATCCGTGGCTGCACTCCAACAGGGACCCGCCGGCGGAGGAATGGTAGCCGCTATTATTGATACCAGTCAAATCCAGTGATCTAGTATTCGGGCTCATTCATATTTAGGTTAATTAACTACCAACCATTGCACCTTTGCTGATCCACCTCCTATCAAGAAAGAGTGTCCTCTTAGGTAAGATAAGGAAAAAGAGAATATATGAATTCATACAAAAATGACGGTTTATTTGCATTTTTTTATGCAGCTGCTTTTTCAGCTTTACTCAGTATAATGTGGGTAATTGTTAGAAAATTATCAGAAACAATACACCCGCTCGAGATACCATTCTGGGCAAGTATTTTTGGATTGCTAATTTTTATCCCCACCATAGTTAAAGAGGGAGTAATCGTATTAGAAACTCAAAGAGCTCCCTTACATTTTTTAAGAGCCTTGTTTAACGGTAGTGCTGTAGTTGCATGGTTTTGGGCCATAACCTTGATACCTTTGGCAGATGCCGCGGCTTTAAATCTTATAGCGCCATTACTCATTACTATTGGTGCAATTATTTTCTTTGGTGAAAAAGTTGGATTAAGAAGGTGGGGAGCGCTAATTTTTGGCGGCCTCGGGGCACTAGTAGTAGTTAGACCGGGCTTTCAGGAATTAGATTTGGGTATGTTTTTAGTTGCAATAACCGTAGTACTGAGTGCTGGGCAGAGACTACTCTCAAAAGAACTAATAAAAACGGATAGTAGCTCAACTTGCGTCATTTACCTGATGGCATTTATGGTACCTATAAATTTGGTCCCCGCCATACCCGTGTGGACAACTCCGTCATTAACAGACTTTCCTCTTCTAATTTTAGTCGGACTCCTGCTGAGCCTCGCTCATTTTACCTGGATGAAAGCAGTGAAGCTTGCTGACATAAGCGCGCTGGAACCCATAAACTTTACCCGCCTTATTTATGGATCTGCATTTGGTTTTTTATTTTTTGACGAGATACCAACGGTGTGGACTTGGTTAGGCGGCATTATGATCATATTTTCTACTACATATATTTCCCGAAGAGAAGCTGCTCTCAGAACAAGCGACTACAAATCTAACTAAGAATTAAATCAATTTTTGATGCTAGGATAAAATCGTTTTCGTGAAGGCCTTCAATTTTGTGGCTAAAAATCGTTACATTTGCATACCCCCAACCAAATGCTATATCAGGATGATGTCCCTCATCTTCAGCTAAGGCTCCCACCTTATTTACAAATTCCAGAGTCTCAACAAAGTTACTAAATTTATATTCCTTATAAATCTTTTTTCCTTCGTCTCTTAAATCCCAACCTGAAAGCTCGGACAAAAATCTCTGGGCCTCAGAGATGCCGAGAGGGGCAACACCTCCCCTACAGGGCTCACAAAATTTATCTTTTAGATTTGTATCCATCAAAATAGCTCCATAAATACCAAACAGAGTTCATTATAGTTAATTTCCTTAAACTTCTTCAAATATTATTATTCCTAAGACTAGATTGCTAGTTTGGTTTCATTTTATTATGTTCAAAACTTAATAATAATTTGGGACGAGCCAGTTGGTTCGAATTTAATATGAATGAAGCTTTTATTTGTGACGCAATTAGAACACCCATAGGAAGATACGGCGGGGCACTATCCTCCGTAAGAACTGATGATTTAGCGGCTATACCAATCTCAGAGCTAATGAATAGAAACACGAATGTTGATTGGGAAAAAATTGATGACGTTATATATGGATGTGTAAATCAATCGGGTGAAGACAATAGAAATGTTGCTAGAATGGGTTCTTTACTCGCCGGAATTCCTGACAAGGTGTCTGGAGTAACCGTAAATCGGCTTTGTGGTTCCGGAATGTATGCCGCAGGCAGCGGTGCCCAAGCTATACGGAGCGGAGAAGCTAATTTATTGATCGTCGGTGGAGTAGAAAGTATGTCACGCTCACCGTTTGTGATTCCCAAATCAGAAACAGGTTTTTCCAGAAGTACGGAAATATATGATACGACTATTGGCTGGAGATTTGTAAATCCTAAAATGGAACAACTTTATGGCACTGACTCCATGGGGGAAACAGCAGAAAATGTAGCTGAGGAACATAATATTAATAGAGAAGACCAAGATTTGTTTGCGGCTAACAGTCAAAGAAAAACAGAAGAAGCACAAGCTGATGGTCGGTTGGCTGAAGAGATAGTTCCAATAACAATTAAACAAAAGAAAAAAGATGATACTGTTGTCAGTGTTGATGAGCATCCAAGAGCTGGGACAAATTATGAAAAATTATCCAATTTAAAAAGTGCCTTTAAGAAAGATGGCACAGTTACAGCTGGTAATTCTTCCGGTGTAAATGATGGGGCTTGTGCAATATTAATTGCATCTGAAAAGGGAATAAAAGAACATAAACTCGAACCAAAAGCTAGAATCTTAGGAATGGCCAGTGCGGGTGTTCCCCCAAGGGTAATGGGAATAGGGCCAATCCCTTCTACAAACAAACTATTAGACCGACTAGGCCTAACAATAGATGATCTTGATATAATTGAGCTCAATGAAGCCTTCGCCGCACAGTCGCTAGGCGTTCTAAGAGGCCTAAATATTAAGGATAATGACGAAAGGGTTAATCCGCAGGGTGGAGCAATAGCTCTTGGTCACCCGCTAGGTGCCAGCGGAGCAAGGCTTATTACCACCGCTACCTACCAATTACTCAAGGGAAACGGGTCCAAAGCTCTTTGTACAATGTGTGTGGGAGTGGGTCAGGGTATTTCGACTATAATTGAAAAAGTTTAATTAGAAAGTTACAATGCGGCGAAAAATACAAACTAAGACTGCCGCTTGATTACTTGTTGATTGCATATTTAATTGAAGTTAGTGTCATAAAATTTAATTTTAATAACCAAAACTAGTATAAGTGGAACGTGAAATTATGACCGTAAATATTGCTATTGTTGGCGCTGGCCCTGCTGGTTTATATGCAGCTGATGCACTCCTGAAAGTACTTCCGGAATCCCAAATAGATGTCTTTGAAAAATATCCTCCGCCATACGGGCTAATTAGATATGGTGTTGCACCAGACCACTACAAAACACGCAACACTTCCAGACAATTTGCTCGCACGCTAGAAGACGACAACGTGGGTTATTTTGGCAACGTGGATATCGGCTCAGATATTACTTTTGCTGAGTTAAAAGAA